>OFGC01000008.1_pt1 | contig 220686 bp, 161 predicted proteins | sample 1521691 | NCBI WGS metagenome assembly OFGC01 (sample SAMEA3504121, study PRJEB24116) | mouse gut metagenome | biome: mouse gut; feature: mouse-associated habitat; material: faeces | place: Denmark | collected 2011
TGACAGAGAGAATATCCTCGTGTCAGTCTTGTTGCCGGAAGCCGAAACTATATCCACCCCTCCTTTTTTCAAATACCTGCTAAAAAACATTCTTTTTTATTTACGTTTTATAAAAAAAATACCTACTTTTGTACCCGAAGTCTCTAACCTCTCTCCACGGGCTCCGCATCCCCTTTCGAGAGTAATATTTTAATAACCAATAAAAACACAATAATGGCAAAAGTAAGAGGAGCAATCATTGTCAACATTGAGAGATGCAAAGGATGCAATCTCTGTGTTGTAGCGTGTCCCACAAACACTCTGGCTTTGCAACCCAACGAGGTGAACGACCGCGGCTATCACTACGCCTACATGGCCAATCCCGAATCTTGCACCGGCTGCAGCTCATGCGCATGGGTATGTCCCGACGCTTGCATCGAGGTTTACCGCAAGGTCGAAAAGTAAACTAATCTCTAACCAGTCTAATCAGATCAAGAAAACACAATCCGTATGAAAGAAGAGATAAGACTCATGAAGGGTAACGAAGCCATCGCCCATGCAGCCATCCGCTACGGCTGCGACGGCTACTTCGGTTATCCCATCACACCGCAGTCCGAGGTGCTCGAAACCCTCGAGGAACTCATGCCCTGGGAAACCACAGGCATGGTCGTGCTCCAGGCTGAATCGGAAGTCGCAGCAATCAATATGGTCTATGGCGGCGCCGCTACCGGCAAAGCTGTCATGACATCATCATCATCACCTGGTATCAGCCTCAAGCAGGAGGGTATCTCATACATCGCCGCAGCATCACTCCCCGCGCTCATCCTCAACGTTATGCGCGGCGGTCCGGGTCTCGGCACAATCCAGCCCTCGCAGGCTGACTACTTCCAGGCCACAAAGGGCGGCGGTCACGGTGACTACCACCTCATCGTTCTCGCTCCCTCTACCGTACAGGAGATGGTCGATTTCGTAGGACTCGGCTTCGACCTCGCCTTCAAATACACAAACCCCTGCATGATTCTCGCCGACGGTATCGTAGGCCAGATGATGGAGAAGGTTGTCCTCCCCGAGCAGCGTCCGCGCCGCACCGAAGAGGAAATCCGTCAGCAGTGCCCCTGGGCGGCCGACGGCCGCAAGGATGGCCGCAAGCGCAACGTCATCACTTCGCTTGAACTCGAATCAGCTAAGATGGAGGTCATCAACCACCAGCTTCAGGCACGCTACCGTGAGATCGAGAAGAACGAGACCCGCTGGGAGGAAATAGCGGTCGAAGACGCAGATTACCTCATCGTCGCATTCGGTACAATCGCACGTATCTCCGACAAAGCACGCGAACTCGCAGCCGAAGAGGGCATCAAGGTAGGCATCATCCGCCCCATCACCCTCTGGCCATTCCCCACCGAGGCAGTCCGCAAGGCAGCCGAGGGCAAGAAAGGTATCCTCGTGGTCGAGCTCAACGCCGGCCAGATGATCGAGGACGTTCGCCTCGCAGTTCATGACAACCTCCCTGTAGAGCACTTCGGCCGTCTCGGTGGTATCATCCCCAGTCCCGAAGAGGTAGTTGACGCTCTCAAGGAGAAAATTATCAACAAATAATCACGCTTCCACATTATGAATATCGAAGAAATAATCAGAGAGGAAAACAAGGTTTACTGCAAACCTGAGCTTCTGGAGGAAGTCCACATGCACTACTGCCCTGGCTGCTCACACGGCGTGATTCACAAGCTCGTCGCAGAAATCATCGCCGAGATGGGCCTCACCGACAAGACTATCGGTGTCTCTCCCGTCGGCTGCGCAGTATTCGCATACAACTATATCGATGTTGACTGGATCGAGGCCGCACACGGCCGCGCACCGGCAGTCGCAACCGCAGCATCGCGCCTCTGGCCCGAGAACGTGGTCTTCACATATCAGGGCGACGGCGACATGTCCGCCATCGGTACAGCAGAGTCAATCCACGCCGCAAACCGTGGCGAGAACATCGTCATGATCTTCGTCAACAACGCCATCTACGGTATGACCGGCGGTCAGATGGCCCCCACCACTCTCGTCGGCCAGAAGACAGCCACAACCCCCTACGGACGCCGCGTGGACCTCAACGGACACCCCCTTGAGATCACAAACCTCATGGCAATCCTCGACGGTACATGCTACGTTACCCGTCAGGCAGTCCACACCCCTGCGGCTGTGCGCAAGACTAAAGCTGCCCTCAAGAAAGCATTCGAGAACGCAATCGCCAAGAAAGGAACATCTGTCGTTGAGGTTGTGGCAACCTGCAACAGCGGCTGGAAACTCTCTCCCGAACAGTCCAACAAATGGATGGAGGAGAACATGTTCCCCAAATACCCCCTCGGCGACCTCAAGAATCAGTAACCAGTTGAATCAACTATCATGAAAGAAGAAATTATCATAGCAGGTTTCGGTGGCCAGGGTGTGCTCTCCATGGGTAAGATTCTCGCCTACTCCGGACTCATGGACGACAAGGAAGTGACTTGGATGCCCTCTTACGGTCCCGAACAGCGCGGCGGTACAGCCAATGTGACTGTTATCCTTTCCGACTCCAAGATCTCGTCACCGGTGCTCGACAAATACGACATCGTTGTTGCCCTCAACCAGCAGAGTCTCGACAAATTCGCCCCCAAGGTGAAACCCGGCGGAACTCTCATCTACGACACCAACGGTATCCATAACCGTCCCACACGCGACGACATCAAGATTTACCCCATCGACGCGATGGAGGCTACTCTTGAAATCGGTAACTCCAAGGCTTACAACATGGTCGTTATGGGTGCCCTCATGCAGGCCATGGACTACAAGCTCCCCATGGAGAACGTCATCAAAGGTCTCAAGAAGTCCCTTCCCGAACGTCACCACAAGCTCATCCCCCTCAACGAGAAGGCCATCGAGAAAGGAGCCTCTCTCATCTGATGGGTCAAAGGTAAAACCAAATAAATCCCAACACCACAAGGGGCGCGCCATTCGGCGTGCCCCTTGTCAATTTTATCCCCGGCCCCATACCGGAGCCGATTTCTTATCCTGGTTCCTTACTCCGATGAGCCGGTCTCTTACCCCGGTTACGTGCCTTGATGAGCCGGTCTCTTACCCCGGTTACGTGCCTTGATGAGCCGGTCTCTTACCCCGGTTACGTGCCTTGATGAGTCGGTTTCTTATCCCCGTTTTTTTGCACTCCGGCTCATATCCGGGTTTATTTTTACAGGGTGTTTGTTCCCTATTTCAGAGTCCCGGCCTCAGCCTGCCGGATCATCTCTGCGTTAGCCGTAATATAAATCTCCACACGGCGGTTCTGCGCACGTCCTTCCGGAGTATCGTTCGAGGCCACATAGTCGGCCATCGGAACGCCCTTGGCGGTCATACGAGTGGCCGATACACCCTGATTGGCAAGATAACTCAGCACCGACTCCGCACGCTCGTTCGACAGCTTCTCATTCACCGCAAACGACCCCGTATTGTCCGTAAAACCGAGAATCTGCACGTCCGTGTTCGGGTTCTCCTTCAGATTGGTCGCAAACCGGCTCAGGTCAGCCTTGGCCTGCTCGCTCAGATTGTACTTGTTTGTCTGGAAAAGTATACCCCCGTCAAAAGTCACGCGGATAGCCTTCAGACCGGTCTGCGGGTCAGTTGTCTCCTCGACCTTAGCCTGTTCGGCCAGCTGCTCCTCAAGCTGCTTCTTCTGGCGGTCCATATTATTACCGATAAGAGCGCCTACGCCTGCGCCGACAGCCGCGCCGACACCGGCACCGATACCCGCGCCCTTGCCGCCGCCAATCAGAGCACCCAAACCTGCGCCGACAGCCGTACCGCTGCCACCGCCAATCAAAGCACCCTTACCCGTATTGGTTATGCTTGAGCAAGCGCTCCCCAACACCATAGTGGCACAAACCAGCCCAATCCCAAAAATCTTCAATACCTTCATAATCACAATCTTTAAAGAAATTACAGTAAAATCAAACCCAATTAAAAGGCCACAGCCTTTTAAAAGCCCGAAGTCTTTCAAAAGTCCAAGTCCTCGCCTTAAGAACCGAAAGTCCTCGCCTTAAGAACCGAAAGTCTTCGCCTTAAGAGCCGAAAGCCTTTTAAGAGTAATACAAGCAATCCTCTTTTTTGTTCGGTGTGAGGGCTTCAGCCCGATTCCAGTCTTCTCCCAGCCCGTCCGGGTGGAGCTGTGTGAGGGCGGAAGCCCGAATCCCGAATCCCGAAGAAATCAGAGCGCCCCCTGTTCCACGAGAGTCGCCACCCGGTCGATTATCGCATCCTCCCGGTTCTTCTCCGGGTGGAAGCCGGCCTTCATGTTCATGCCGAAAAACCGCCCGAAAGTCTGCCAGAATCCGGCCCTGAAGCTCCCCAAGAAAGCCTTCACGATATTGAAGGAAGTCTGGTCTGTCTCCCGGTTGATCAGCTTCAGCATAACCTTCCCCTGCCCCTTGGTCATCTTCTTGACCACAGGCTTGTACTGCTCGAAAATATCCTTCTCAAGCGTTTTAAGGTGCTTCTCGCGCATTTTCTTGTCGGGAATGGTCTGGATATACTCATACGTCTCGCAGAGCGTCGCAAACGCAAGTTTCGCATACGGCAGCGTCTTCTTCACATCGCGCACCGTGCGCCAATAGAACTCCTCCTCCTTCTTGTTCTTGAATTTCATCGGAGGATAAACAGTGATATTCTTGATATAAGTCATCCGGCAAGTGTCGCCATAAGCGTCCACAAACCGCGTGTATCCCTCATAAGCCTTGACCTTCAGCCGCACTTCCCCCTCGCTCTCTTGAGCGAAAGCCACCACCGGCCCCGCCACCAAAGCCATCACCAAAACAACCAAAGCCCCCACTCTTCCCCAGCCCCTATAAGTCCCATTAGCCCTATAAGCCCTATAAGACTTATCAGCCCTATCAGCCCAATTACCCATATCTTCCATACCTGTCCCCATTAGAATTATTATTTGTTCAAGCGAAGGAGCTTCAGCTCCGGCATCCCTTCCTCCGGCCCTTACATCCCGAGCACCGCCCCTTTTCCTAAACGGAAAAGCGCGTCAAAAATTGAAAGCCCCTCATTAATGAGCCCCCGCGTCTCCTCCCGCACCCCCGTCGGCACCCCCGCCCCGACAGCATCCATATCAAGCCATCCGAGCGCGACCCGCAGCAGCCGTGAGTTGAATTCCTCCATCCGCAGTCCCTCCGAATCGGCATAGACAGCCTCAATCTCCGGCATCAGGTGCGCATAGAAAGGCGTGCGCCCGTAAGCCGCATTCCAGGCTCCCAAATGCTCCCGTCGCCATTTCCCATGCTCCGACAGCACCGGGTCGGCTCCATGTCGCTTAAGCGCGCTACCGCCACCCTCGGCAGGCAGCGTAAGTACTCCTGTCGCAATCGGGCATCGGGCGAATTGCTTGCCGCTGACACCGCAACGGCGGTTGGCGCCCCCCCGGGCCTCTTCATCACCGAGACCGTCGCGGAGCGAGTGGAGATAGACCCCGACCCACTCCGCCGTCACTCCGAATGGAGTTACCATTTACCTTCGCTTTTGTCCGGATTAGGGTTCCTGAACACCCGGTTCCAGCGGATCTTGCCGTCAAACAGACCACGCTCCTGATCAAGCGAGACTATGATGAACATCGGCGAGCCGACCACATGGTCCTCGGGTACAAATCCCCAGTAACGCGAGTCAAGACTACGGTCACGGTTGTCACCCATCATCCAGTAGTAGTCCATCTTGAAGGTATAATAGTCAGTCTGTTCGCCGTTTATATAAATCTTCCCGTCGCGCGTCTGAAGGTCGTTACCCTCGTACACGCGGATGGCTCTCTCATAAATCGGCAGATTCTCCTCCGTAAGATGCAGGGTCACGCCCCGCTTCGGAATCCAGAACTCACCCATCGTCGGGCGTGTCCAGCCGTAGCTGTTGCCGAGCGGGAACACTCCGCCGAGGTCAAGCATGCCGCTCTCCGACTCGCGCTGCAGCGGGCCGATTACCTCGGGCCATTTCTCTATCTCGCTCTTCATCTCGGCTGTCAGAGGCACATCGTAGAACCAGAAACCGGCATACTCGTTGCGCATCGGCTTGTAGCCATGGTCCTCGATGCGCACACCGAGGTCATGCCATTTCTCCGCGCTTACCTCGCCGTTGACCGGTACTATATAGTTGTACTGCACATGCTCCGGCTCGGCTATTGCCTTGCCGTTGATGTAGATGGTGTCGTTCGATATGCGTATCCGCTCACCCGGCAGTCCGATGGTGCGCTTTACGTAATTCTCGCGGCGGTCAACCGGACGCCATATCACCTCGCCGAATCTCTGCGGGTTCTGCGCGATATAAGCCTTAGGATCAGCGATTCCCTGCTGTTTCAGATCATAGACAATCTGATAATAATCACGGTTCTGCATGTTAAGTGCCACCGTGTCACCCTGCGGGAAGTTGAACACCACAATGTCACCGCGCTCTATCTCGCGTATGCCCGGCATACGGTGATATTCAAGCTGAGGCTGCTCGATATAGCTCTTCGTGTTGACGATAGGCAAAGTATGTTGCGCCAGTGGGAAGTGAAGCGGTGTCTGCGGCACGCGTGCGCCATAGATGGTCTTGTCAACCCACAGACGGTCACCCACAAGCAGAGACTTCTCCAGGCTCGATGAAGGAATCTCATACTGCTGTCCGACGAAAGCGAAAATGAAATATATCAGAATCAGGGCATACACAATAGCGTCAACCCATGCCATCACCGTCCGTGTGGCACCTTTCTTCTTCTTCCACCAGTTGAAGGGAATATACCCGGTCAGATAAATATCCACCAACAGCAGCCACAGCAGGGCGAGCCACGGATTGCCCATAAGCACAACCCACAGGAAGAATATCGCCGACACGATACCGAACCGTATCCACCGCGTCTTCTTCACCCGTCGCAGCCTCCCCATCAAGCTGTTGTCTATTGTATTATCTGCACCCTCCTGCTCGTTGGGGTGCTTATTCTCCTGATTCATTTGAAAATGTCTTGTTTTGTCATTTCGGTCAGCATCTCGCCGATTGTATGGAATCCCTGCTTCCCGGCAAGCCACTCAGCGGCCATGACAGCCCCCAAGGCAAACCCGCCGCGCGACTTGGCCGAATGCGTGATCGTTATATCATCAACGGAAGAATCCCACACGATTGTATGTATCCCCGGCACTTCCCCCTCGCGCACATGCCCGATCTCCATCAAAACCCCATCCCCGGCCTCTCTAATCTCCGATGCCCCGGCTCCGGTGGTAGCCTCTGCCTCGCTAATCTCCGAAGCCTTAGCTCCGGCGGTAGTCTCTTTAATCTCTGAAGCTCCGGCTCCGGCGGTAGTCTCTTTAATCTCCGAAGCTTCTGCTCCCGCGGTAGTCTCTTTAATCTCTGAAGCTCCTGCTCCCGCGCTCTTTTTTGTTGCGTGAGAGGGCAAAGCCCGACCCTCATCCCCGGTCTCTTTCCAGCCGCTCACCCTTCCGGTGTTTGCCACAATCTGCTCCGCGAGAGTGATAGCCGTCCCCGACGGGTGGTCAAGCTTATGCACATGATGGGTCTCCACCATACAGGGCGTGTACTGCGGAAAAGAGTCCATGATCCGTGCCAGATAGCGGTTCACAGCCATAAATACATTAACCCCGATTGAGAAGTTCGAGGCCCACATCAGCGTCCCTTCCCCGTTTTCACACCGCTCCTTCATCACCTCCAGAAGTGTCTTGCCGCTCTCCGGGTCAACCACATTGACCCATCCCGTCGAACCGCAGACCACCGGAACCTGGGCCTCAAAGCAGCGGCTCACATTCCCTGCCGCCGTAGCCGGAGTCGTAAACTCGATAGCCACATCAGCGCCTCTGAAAGCCTCCGAATCAAACTCCTCAAGATTATCCTTGTCAATCCGGCAACAGATCTCATGCCCTCTCTCAAGAGCAATCCCCTCTATCATATGCCCCATCTTCCCATATCCGATAATAGCAATCTTCATATCAAAATAATAGCAATCTTCACATCAATAATTTTAGTTCCCATGTGAGGGCGCCAGCCCGAATCCCCCTCCCCAAGTCTTCCCTCAGTGCGTTGGCGGGCTTGGCACGCCGGTTGTGGCGCGACCACCGTCGCGCACCTCCCTCTCCTCTTTACTTTCCCCTTCTCTTTGCTCTGCCCTTATCTGAGCTTTGCCCTCCTCTGCGTGGTGCGGTGTGAGGGCGGCAGCCCGAATCCCCCCGTCTTCCCGTGTCCGGTGTCTCCCTCTCTGTCGAGTGGGGAAACCCTGCGGGTTTTCCCATCCCCGTCCCGGCCCCCTCCGGTCAGAACCCGAAGCAGATATTGTCAATATACATTGTCAGTCCCTCCGTGCCGATAAAGGCCTCCCCGCAGGTCGACGAGGCCATCACGAGCACATGGGTCGGCACCGCGTCAGCCGGGGCCCAGCCCTCCTCCTGCACCGGCACGAGCTTCCCCTTGCTGTTGTAGGCGTAATAGGCCTTCGCTCCGTTCAGCAGCCCCATATAGGAGCGGTAGAACGGTTGCTTGGTGATGTCACCGTAATGTATCGGCAGCTGGTGTCCTTTGGTCAGAGCCACACTCTTGTTATAGCGTTCCCGTCCCGTGCCCACACGGAGAGCGTGTATATTACCCTGGGCATCTTCCCACCGTTTCTGGAGAAGCACATAAACCTCGGCATTGTCGCGCCCCTGAAGTGTCTTCTTGCTTCCGAAGCCGGTCGCTTTCACACGGATGTTCACATTCGGCATGTCAACCCTGAAGTCATACACCAGTGCCTTTGGCCGCTTCGTATAGGGCATACCCATCTCCATCTTCGAATACGGGCTCTTGGTCGAAGAAATCGGCTCCCTCACTTTGCCCAGATAGATCGTGCCGGGCACCATCACATCCATATTGAGCAATCCAAGCACCTTCACCTGTTCGATCTTGGTGTAGAGTTTGGCCATCTTGTTGCCGTTCACCACAGCCGGCTCAACGGTGTTCGATGCCTTCACAACGCCCGAAACCTTTGCGTAGACGTTGCTCGTGGCCCACGGTGAGCCACCTTTGGGAGTATAGGCCACATTTCCCTTTATGCTCTGGGTCGGACCGATGGCATAGACGGTCTTCTTCTTTCCTCCGATCACTTTCGACTCGGTGATCTCGCGGGTCACCCATTGCGAGAAATCTCCGAACTTGATCTTCTCAAGTGTGAGCGCCGACGCATCCACGCACGAAAAAAGCGTCATCAACGCGGCAGCTAAAACTGTTAACTTTCGCATAATGACGCAAATTTACAAAAAAAATCTGAATTTCAGGGGTCTTTGAATCCTATTTTACGCCCCGTCGTCCGGTCAGCATTCAAGCCCCTGCGGCCACGCGGCTTTTACGCCTCCGTTACCGCTCAGCGCTTCAGCGTGCGCAGGAAGTGGTTCGCCCACTCTTCGCGCTCGGGGTTGGCGAGAATTACAGCCGTAGTCTGCTGGTCGCTGTACGGAAGCACAACCACCGTCACAAGCTGCCCGTCGAGCATACCGGTTGCCTTGGCTCCACCGCATTTGCCGAAGCTCGCTTTCTCTACCTTAGGGTTCGGAAGGTGCATCTGGAGCGCGAGCCGCTTGCATACCTCATACGCCAACTTCTGGTTGCTCCCTTTCATCTCCTCATTCTTCATCGACACTCCGAAGCTCGAATCAGGATATGTCGCCAACAGGCTCGACCCTTTCTGTACAACCGTTCCGGCGGGAAGCTCGAAGTCAAAACCGGCATAGTCCATGTTGATGAACCATTGGGCCTGACCATCTTTCCCTACATTGCCTGCGGCCTGCTGCTTGATTTCCTCCTGTGTCAGCGGCTTCTGGTCCTCCTCCAGATAGGGGCCTTCGCCGGTTGTGGTGCTCTCGGTCTGGGCCGACGCATTGGCGGCTCCCATGGCGGCCACAAGTGCGGCAGCCAACAAGTATTTCATTCTCATAACTGTTCTATTTTATCTTATTAATTTTGGTTCTGTTTTTTTGAGTGTGTTTAATTCAAACAAACTCTTAGGGTGTGTTTAAATTAAATCACTCTCCTACATGCCGAGGAAGTTCCGGGTATTGGCTGCGATTGTCTCTGTCAGATCTTTGCCATAGGCGGCCGAAAGCCGGGTTATCACCTCCTCGATTGTGACGGGCGTCTCATCCGTCTCGGCCAGTATCCGGTCTTCGGGAGTGGCCCGCAGCGCATCCGGATTGAACTCCGCGCCAAATGACAGCCAGCAGCCCGCTCTCAGCAGCATCGCTGCGACCTCCCGTTTGCGGCGGAAGCCATGTATCGCCCAGTTCTGTGTTGGCGCGAGGTCGCGCCTTGCACCCACAATCACATCATGCCCTTTCACGTCATGTATCACTATCGGCTTGCGTACGCTCTCCGAAATCTCCACATGCCGCTTGAAGACAAGCAACTGACGGAACATCGGCCCTCCGCGTGGCGTCAGGTCAATTCCCGTTTCCCCGACGGCCACAATCTCGGGCCGTCGCACCAGTTCCTCAAGCTCTCCCCATTCGGCGTCTGTCACGTCGCGCACCGTGTCCCACGGATGCACTCCCGCGCTATATCGCTGCGTTGCCGATATTGTCGGCATATCTTCTCCGGTCACTCTTATGGCCACAACCCCACGGGGCTGCGGTGCTGCGTGATGAGTGTGAATGTCCAACAATTCCATACCTGTTTTCCTGTTTTAAGCGTAATCTTCTGCTTTGACTCCAATGGCTTTCACGGACTCCAACGGCCTTCACGCCCTGAATTCCGGCAAATGAAACCTTGCCTTAAGCTAAGCCACAAGTTGTATCTTACTGCTTGCGAAAACCGGAGTCTATATTTTAACCCTTTTTAACCCCCTTTTGTTCATTTTTATCTTCAGCCCGCAGGCTTGGGTTTGTTCTCAGCTGCACGCACTGCCCTATCTTCAGCCCGCATCTCTATCTTCATCCCGGTCCTCATGCTTGCTTTCAACCGGCGGAACAGGGTCATACCCTGACCCACCCCACGGATGACACCGTGCTATTCTCTTGGCTGCCAGAATGCTCCCCTTTATCGCACCATGCGTCTCTATGGCCTCTATGGCATACTGGCTGCAAGAGGGCACATACCGGCACGAAGCCGGCAGCATAGGCGATATACTCAGCTGATAGAAGCGGATAGGCATCCTGAGCACCCGCCGTGCGATATGACTAATCCTATTGCCCATCCTGCGTATCTTTCCCCTCTCCACTCCCCTTGTTGACACCTTCTCCGGCTCCTCTGTCCTTGCCCTTTACATCCTCTTTCTCTTCTCTGTCATCGACCTTCACAGCGTTTTTATCTTTCCCCTTTACGGCTGCCTCAACTTTCGACAACAGCCGCCGCATCTTCTTTTCAATCAGTGCGAAATCCGTGTTCTCCCCATGAATGTATATGAATGCCATCCCTAAGGTCCTTACGCTTTCCGATGCAGCCACCGCCCTTTTCAGACTGTTGCGGTTCAACCGGTACGCCTCCCGTATCCTGCGCCGCATAAGTACGCGGTCAACAGCCCTGCGCCGCTTCTTCTTCGGCACAGTTATAAGCATCTGGACCTCCCCGATTCCGGCGGGCGCACCGCACTTGAAAGAATTCTCCAGTTCCTCCTCACCCATCGCCCGGTAAGTAAGTCTCAGCGGAAAATCATATAGAGAAGTCCCCTTCTCAAACAACCCTCCCACCAGAGTCTTCAACCGCAGCTTCTCCTCCTTCCCCATCCCCAATCGCTCCTTCTGCTCCCCGTCTCGCGGCGCTCCTGCCTCCCCCGGCTTCACCTCCGTTCCGGCCTCCGTAGCCTTGGCCTCACCGGTTGCCGGTTGCCCCGTAGCCTCCTGGGGCCTCACCTCAGCTCCGGCCTCCGTAGCCTTGGCCTCGCCGGTAGCCCGTGGTTCCGTAGCCTCCCCCATCTTTTCTATCACATTCATAACATCCATAATGCAAAATTAACAAAAATAACGGAACCAACCCCCACCTTCCGTGTTAGAATTATGTACCCTCCTCTCTCCCAGCTCCCCCTCTCCACTCCGCCCGTGGCTGCTCCGGCTCCTCCCTCTCTCCCCTCCGCCTGTGGCTACTCCGGCACCTCCCTCTCTCCTCCGCCTGTGGCGGCTCCCCGTGGCAGCTCCGGCCCCGCCTCTCTCCTCTGCTGTCCGGTTTTTGTTCCAGCGCGGAAGCTTTAGCTCCGCCTCCGCCGTAGCTTCGCCAGCCGTCCCCGTTGGCGGGCTTGGCCCGCCGGGTGTGGCGCGACCACCGTCGCGCACCGCGTCCCGGTCCAACAGCCGCCCCCGGGCGGCTCCCTCAAAAAAGTCAAACCAAAGTCTTAAAAACAAGAATATTATGAAAAAAGAATGTATCGTAAGTTTCGGTAACTCCACCGAATACCGTCTTACCCTTACCGAAGGCGCCTCTCAGGTCGCAGACCTGAAGGAGGAAGTCAAATCCTATCTCGCCAAGAAATTCCCGGATCTCAACTCCCTGAATTTCTACGACAAGATGACCGTAATCCCCGTCACTCCCGAAAATGAGGACAAATACCGTGGCTACAAGGAGTTCGACAGCAATTCCATCGACGAGATCAAGGCAGTCCTCAGCCGCGAGGTCGAAGGCTCGCAGTCTGTACGCGAGCTTAACGACAATGCCCCCTGGAGCTCAGCTACCGCCAAGATGTAGGTTGAGTGCGTTCCGGAGCAGCCCCTCGCGCTTGGCGCGTTTCAGGCAGCTCCCTTTCAGCCGCGCCGACAGCGCGGCCGCTTCGCTGTGAATGATATCCCCGGCCGTCAGGCCGATTACCCCGTCGGACACCGCCGGCAAGTTTCTTGCCACGGTGCCCGGCTTTCTGTTATGCGGGCACGCCGCGATGCACCTGTCACACCCGAACAGGGTGCTCCTCCCTGCTGCTGTCCCCATTGCCGCTTTCTGGCGCTCCTCCGTCCAGTCTCCTCTGTGCTCAATAGTCAGATAACTCAGGCATATCCCGCAGTCAAGGGTGCTATTCTCCTTCAAAGCCCCGGTCGGACAGGCCGCGCGGCATCGCCCGCACTTACCGCAGTCTCCGCCAAGCGGCTCGTCCGCCTCCAAGTCCAATGTCGTCACAATCTCCGCCAGGAACACCTCACTCCCCACACCGGGCACTATCACAGCCCCGTTCTCCCCGAGTATCCCGACCCTGGCCATCACCGCCCAGTACCGCTCCATAATCGGTGCTGAATCCACGCATATACGCCAGTCGCGACCCTCTTCCCCCAACAACTCTCCTACGCCAGACATCCTGATATTCCGCTTTATCCAGTCATGATAGTCGGGCAGCAGTGCATAGGCGGAGATACGTGGCAACTCCGGGTCGCGCACCCTCCCGGTGCGGTAGCTGAACGCCATGCACACCACGCTCCGCGCCCCCTCAAGCAGAAGGCGCGGGTCTCGTCTTATTTCCAAGTGATTGTGCATGTATGCCATTCCGGCCGCTCCTCCCGAGCTGAGCCACGCGGCATAGGTCTCCACAGCCCTCTCCTCGACCTCTTCGGCGCGGGCAACCCCCACAGCAACAGCCCCGGCCTCTCTGAGTGCAGACTTTATTTCCTCCCGAAGTCGGCCGGAATCTCTCCCCATCTGTCAGTGTCCCATTTACGTATTTTCACATCATAAGAATGCGAGTTCAGCCACGACAGAGCACGCTCCATCAGCTGGAAGCTCTTCTCCGTCTTCGGATTACGCGCCAACTGAGTCTTCACCTTACGGTTGCGCACCCAGGCCATGCCGGTCACGGAGTCGCTGTATATCGTATGCTTCTCCCCACGGCTGTACATCAGCGACAGCGCATGGACAATCGCTAAGAACTCCCCGATGTTATTGGTAGACTGCTCGAACGGCCCCACATGAAAGATTTCGCGCCCCGACATCAGCTCGACGCCACGGTACTCCATCTTGCCTGGATTTCCGGCGCAGGCGGCATCCACTGCCCAACCGTTCAGGTCAATCTCCGGATTGCTCATATAGTCAGGCTTGCCATCTGCGGGCATATTCTGACGCTGCGCGTCGAGCAGCAGACCACCCAGCTCACGCCCCTCGGCGCGTGCCGTACCCTGCCTGAACGCCTCGGCTGCCGCCGCCGCACTCGTATAGCTCTTGAACGAAGCCCCCGGAAAGTCATCAACCTGCTCCAGCGCATCCTGAAGGTCATCATAAACCCCCGGCACCCGCCCCGTCCAAACCACATAATACTTCTTCATACCTCCCTGATTATCTTAGTCCAAATCCCCTGCTCCTCCCCCCGGTTCCCATTCCCCAAGTCCTATTTGTCCCGGTGCAGAGCTTCAGCTCCCTCACCTCCGTTCTCTCAGCGGGGTTCGTCGCGGTAACAATAGTCGCGTCGCAGCCTGTCAAACTCCGCCGGAGCCTTCTTCAATGCCTCGCTGTCAACAGTCGGGTCATAAGAGCCGATAATCATCTCAGCCGTTATCCCCGGAGTGCCCGTATAGACCGGTTCCAGCCCGTTTTTGTCAACTGTCACCCCGAATTCACGCTCCACGGCTTCAATAGCCATGCGTGTGGCGCGTTCCTTGCCCTGCCGTGAGTATCCGGCTATGTGGAACGTTCCGAAGTCCACAGCGGCCAAAATTTCCTCGTCAACCTTCGGCTCACCCTCCCACGTGTCAATCACGGTGCGGATGCGCCCCGAAAGCACATGAGGCCTAAGGGCGGCGAAATCCACCACAGGCCCCCGGGCCGCATTCACAAGAATCTTGCCGTCGCCTATAAGCTCCAGCTCCTTCTCCCCGATAAGATGATAAGACGGATATTTACCGTCACGAGTCAGAGGCGTATGCAACGTCACCGCGTCACTCCTCCGCAGCAACTCATCGAGCGGCACATACTCCACCACACCCTGCCAGCTGTCTATATTCCCCCCTTTACTATTTACCTCCCCATGGTTGCTGTTGCTTATATCTCCCCCCTTCTGAGTGGTTCCGGTTTCTTTCGCTGTCATCGCCTCCTCTTTCGGCGGGTCGCTTACGAGCATCTTGACGCCCAATTGCCGTCCCCAGTCAAATACCACCGAGCCGACATTGCCGCACCCCACTATTCCGAGAGTGTCCCGTTTCGGGTCAAACCCCATCCGCAGTAGTGCGGACCATACATACTGTGCCACACCCGGAGCATTGCACCCCGGAGCGTTACTCACCTTTATGCCGGCGGCCGCGCACCATGGCAGGTCAATCTGGTCCATGCCGATTGTGGCAGTAGCCACAAGCCGCACCTTGGAGCCGCCCAACAGAGCCTCGTCACACCGCGTCCGCGTCCGTATCACAACCGCGTCAGCATCCCTGACCACCTCCGGCGTAAACCCGAACTGATCCACATAAACCACCTCGGCGACCTCCTCCAGCCGCCCCCTCAGAAAAGGTATATTATCGTCAGCAATGATTTTCATATCTCAATCTTTATCAACCCCTTCCCCGTTACTTTCCTCAATTTTTCCTGAGTTTCTCCTCAGCTTTTACTGAATCTTTCCTCAGCTTTTACTGAAATTTTCCTGAGTTTTTCCTCAGTCCCTGTGGCGGGCTTGGCCCGCCGGGTGTGGCGCGACCACCGTCGCGCACCGAGTCCCCGTCTCCCCCGTGTGGCGCCCTGTCTCCAGTCCCCGTCGCCCCCTGCCTCTCTGTCGAGTGGAGAAAGCCTGCGGGCTTTCTCGTCCCCCTCCCTCAGATCACCATCATCACGAACCCGGCCACATACAGCCCCGACAGTCCCAGCACCCAAATCCACCCCTTGTGGATATTCCACAGCGCGAACAGATTCCCCAACTGTACCGCAGTGATCATATATATAGTGGTCATATACGCCACCATATTGTTGAAGTCAATCAGCATACAGACAGCCGAAACCAGCCCTAACACATTTATAACCATATTGTACAGCCGTCTCTGCGTGTTTCCTGCATATAGCTTAACCCCGTTGTTGAGTGCCAATATCAGTCCCACCACAACGGTAACGGCCACATTGAGCAACCCGAAGAAGAGTCCGCTCTTGGTGTCATAACCGTCAAACAGATTCGTGAATGTCGGCATCGTGAACTGCGACAACGGCACAATCCCGAGTCCAACCGCAATCCAGTACGGCGCGGCTACACCCATCAGAAAGGCCACCAGCCCCTTGAAGTTGAAGCATTTCAGCAGTATTGCCCCGACCAGATACACAGGCATCATGAAGATGAACGCATATTGTATCATCGAGCCGAGTGCCAATATCGTGGCTATCGCGAACAGCTCCTGCGAAGAGTTCCGCTTCCTGTAGCATCCGAACAGCACCACAAGACATATCGGGTTCGCAAGTGCCATAAGGGTCGATGACGACAGCATTCCCGAAACCCATGTGTTCGAGGCCGCCATTATCACGAACATACCGGTCAGCACCGTGTCCGATCCCTGCACGAACGTGAACTCCTTGTTCACGAAGTAGAGTGTGCTGGCCGTAGCCACAAGCAGTCCGAGATTAAGTATCCATCCCCACAGCGGGGTCATCCCCCATCCGTTGGGCGACGGCAGACAGATTCCCATACTGCCTGTAAGTGTATTCGGGGCATCTATGAAAAACGCCACCGCAGCCATAGCCAGCGAGGCTATGGCCGCGAGTGTCATTCCTTCTTTCCCCATCACATGCCGGTGCACCATACGCTATTCGTCCTCGCTCTCTTTACCTTTGCGTTTACGGAAGTACACGGGGTTGATCACCTGGCTCTTCTCCGCGCTGATGCTCGGGCCTTTGGAGTTTACGGTCACGCCCTTGCTGCGGCGGTCATCACGCTTGAACGGCTTGCGGTCGTCGCGTCCGTAGGGCTTGCGGTCATCACGGCGGTCATCGCGCTTGAACGGCTTGCGGTCGTCACGGCGGTCGTCACGCTTGAACGGTTTACGGTCATCCCTGCGGTCGTCGCGGTTGAACGGCTTGCGGTCATCACGGCGGTCGTCGCGCTTGAAGGGTTTACGCTCCTCGCGGTCGTATGAGTGCCCCTCCTCGCGGTCATAAGGTTTGCGGTCGTCGCGGCTGAAATTCTTCTTGTTGTCGCGGCGTTCGTCGCGGTGGTAAGGCTTCGGCTTGCGGTCATGCTGCCCGTATTTGCGGGTCTCGCTCTTCCACTCGTCGTCGCTCATGCGCTTCATCTTGCGCGGCCCACGTGTGGAAGTGTCTTCGTCATCAAAGCCTTTCACGCGTCCACCCTCGCTGCGGAAGTCGGAATAGCGTCCGTCGAAGAGCACATATTCGCGCAGCGTGCATTCCAGACTGCCGTTGAGCATCGGGATCTTCATCGACGGCTTGAGTCCGATATTGTCGAAATCCTCGTCGTTAAGGCCGATAATCCAGGCGTGCCATCCGGGGAAGTTGCGTTTCAGGTTCGTGCCGATTCCACGGTACAGTTCCTCCATGTCTTCCGGTTTCAGACGGCGGCCGTAGGGCGGGTTCATAACCATGATTCCCGGTTCCGGATTGTCTATCCAGTCGCTCATCGGTCGGCAGCTCAGCTCAATCATGTCGTCAACCTGCGCCGACTTGATGTTCTTGCGGGCAATCATAACCGCTTCGGGGTCGATGTCGCCGCCATATATTTTATATCCGAACTCGCGTTCCGCGCTGTCGTCGTTATAGAGTGTCTCGAACAGCTCGTTGTCGAAATCGGGCCATTTCTCGAATGCGAAGCCTTGGCGGTATATACCCGGGTTGATGTTGGCAGCGATCAGGGCGGCTTCGATCAGGAATGTTCCTGAACCGCACATCGGGTCGGCGAAGTTGCTGTCTCCGCGCCATCCGGTCTTCATGATGATACCGGCGGCAAGCACCTCGTTGATCGGGGCCTCGGTCTGTTCGTCGCGGTAGCCGCGCTTGGAGAGCGGTTCGCCGCTTGAGTCGAGCGAGATGGTCACGCGGTTGCTGTCGATGTGTACGTTGAGCAGCAGGTCAGCACCCGTCACGCGTACCGACGGACGTTCACCGCCGAGATCACGGAAGTGGTCCACGATACCGTCCTTGACCCTGTAGGTCACGAATTTGGAGTGAGGGAAGTCCTCGCTGTTCACCGTCGAGTCTATGGCGAATGTGCTCTCCGGAGTCATATACTTGCTCCAGTCGATGTCACGCACCATGTCGTAAAGCTCATCAGGATTGTAGGCGGTGAATTTTTCAATCGGTTTGAGGATCCTCAGGGCTGTGCGGCAGCAGAGGTTCGCTTTGTACATCAGTTCAAGGTCTCCCTCGAAACTCACCATGCGGCGACCCATCTCCACGTTCTCTGCCCCTAACGAGATGAGCTCGTCGCGGAGCACGTCTTCAAGACCCTGAAAGGTCTTCGCCACCATTGAAAATCTGTTTTCCATATCTTGGAAATTCTCTTCTATCTGTTTTATTTTGTTTATGTTTGTTTCGTTTCGTAAGCCGTTGTCACCGGCTGTCATCCCGCTCTCAGAAGCCGCCGAAGGTTATCTGGTTACCACCACGGTGCTCCTCATCCTGCTGCGGCCGGGGACGCGGCGCAGGTTTCTCCCCTACGCTGAAGTCGGGCATCTCCGACAGACGGCGAAGCTCCTCGCGCACCTGCTGCGGACGGTTGTAGGTCGGGGTGCGCTCCAAGAGTGCTATAACCTCGTGGTCGTCAAATTGCGTGGGCTTGAGCACTGCGTATTTGAGCCGGGCTGTCTCGCGCTCCTGCTCCTTCAGCTTGTCCTTGCCGTAGATGTCGGCTATCTGTTTCTCCTCCTCGCGCTCTTTCTTTGTCGGCTCGACTGGTTCTGGGTTCTTGATGACGATTGTCTCGTCATCCCCCTCTTTGATTGTCACGTTGAAGCCTGAGGCGAGCACGGTGATTTTCACCTTGTCGCCCATGGTCGGATCGTCGCCTATACCCCATTTCACATCTATGCTTGAAGGGAGTTTTGATGTGAAGCTCGTGATTTCGGCAATCTCCTCTGAACGGATCGGGTTCTCGGAGTCTTTGGCACACATGAATTTGAACAGCAGCCTTTTAGAGGTATTGATGTCGTGACGTTTCAGCAGTGGCGAGTGCAATGCCTTGTTGAGAGCGTCGGTTATGCGGTGCTCCCCTTCTCCGACGGCTGTCGAGATGATGGCCGCGCCGCTGTCCTTGAGCGTGGTCTTGACATCCTGGAAGTCGACGTTCACATAGCATTGCTCGGAGATTATCTCCGAGATACTGCGTGCCGCGTTGGCAAGTGTGTCGTCGGCTTTGCTGAATGCGTTGAAGAAGTTGAAGTCCTTGTACAGCTCTATGATGTTCTCGTTGTTGATTATCAGCAGAGCGTCTGTGTATTTACGCATCTCCTCGGCTCCGGCGAGTGCCTTGAGTATCTTCTTCTTGCCCTCGAACATAAAGGGAACAGTCACGATACCTATGGTCAGCATCCCCGCCTCTTTGGCTTCGCGTGCCACTACCGGAGCTGCGCCGGTACCGGTACCTCCACCCATGCCGGCGGTGATGAACACCATCTCAGTCTCGTCGGTGAAAAGGGAACGTATGTCTTCCACGCTTGCCTCGGCACACTGACGGCCGACCTCCGGAACATTTCCCGCACCGCCTCCTTTGGTAATCTCCCAGCCTAACAGCAGCTGGTTGGGAACGGGTGACATCTTAAGGGCCTGCTTGTCGGTATTGCATACCACAAACTTGATCAGCGGAATATTCTGCTGATACATGTAGTTCACGGCGTTACCGCCACCGCCTCCGACTCCGATCACCTTGATGATGGCGCCGTCGGTCTCCTCTTCTCCGAAGTTCGATGCGTCTGTTATGTCGCGGTATATATCTTGATTCATTGCTTCTTCAGTTTTGGGATTGTTCTGTGTGTGCGGGTTGGAATCTCTTATTCGAGCAGGTCGGAGTCATCTTCATCCGATTTGAACATATCGGAGATTCTTTTCGAGAACTTGCCCCACAGTTTGGAGCCTTTTTCTTTGTGCTGTCTCTCTTTCCTGCGCTCCTCTTCCCGCTCCTCAGTATCTTCGTAACCCTCGCCTGTCACGGGCAGTTCCTCGGCTTTCGGAATTTCAAGACATTCATCGTCCGAGTCGCTCGCTCCGCTGTAGAGCACGCTCGAGACCTGAAGTATATCCGATGCAGGAGTCTTCATATCCTCCAGCCTGATATAGTTCGGCAACTGTCCCCGGCGAACGGGAAGGTCTGTCTGGCGTCCCAACAGGTCTATCATGCCGTTCAGGTTCATGCCACCTCCTATGCAGATTAGTCCGCCCGGCATGTCGTTGTCTTTCAGCCCGGCATATTTGATTTGCTCCACCACATTGGCCACTATCTCTTCCGAGCGTGCCACTATCAGGTTGCTCACTTCCGACATCTTGATGCCGTTCATATTGAGCGCCGAGGGTGTCTCGCGTGGCATGGCGTTGCCCGATGTTATCTTTATGTCTTCCGCACGTTCCTCAAGCACGTTGAGTGTTGTGATGTCGCGGGTTATGTTGCGGCCTCCAAGCGGCAGCGTCGCGAAATATTTCAGCGCGCCTCCCTTGTAGATTGATACTGTCGTTGTCTCCGCTCCCATGTCCACCAACATGCAGCCCAAACGTTTCTCTTCCGAGCTGAGTATTACCTGCGCGGTCGATAACGCGGTGACTACAAAGCCGTTTATGCGTATCCCTATCTTGTCGGCGATTGTGCGCTGAAGGTTGCGGCGAAGCTCCGGACGGCAGACTATCAGGTCGTAGGTGGCGCGTATCTTGTTACCTATCGCGCCCTTGGGTGAGCGTGTCTCCTGCTTCCCTACAAGGTAGCTGCGGGGAATAGCGTCAACCACCTCAAGCGACGAGTCGATTGCCGTCGCCAATGCCTGCTCGCGCAGACGGCGAAGTATGTCGTCGTTGATTTCAGTGTCGTCGGGCAGGTTGATCTCAACCTCTGTGGTGATGCTGCGCAATGAACGCCCCGACAGACCGACATAGACTCCCGTTATCTCGCGCGGAGCGACTGCCGGCTCACGTTGCAGCCTGTCTATCACCCTGTTTATCCTCATCGAGGTCTCCTCAAGGTTCTGGATTACGCCGTATCGCACGCTCTCCACCCCTTTCTCCTGCTTGGTCGCTATTATGTCGAGCCGCCCGTCAGCATACATCCTGCCTACGGCCGCCACTATCTTTGAGCTGCTTATCTCTATCGCAGCAACATATCTGTCGTCGTTCATATTCACCCTAAAGGTTTTTTCTCGGTTTTTACTGGTGTCTCCGCCGTCGGCGTGTCACCGGTCTTTTTCTCCTTCTTCTCCCCTGTCGTCTCCTCCGGCTTCTGAGTGGTGGCGCCTGCCGCTGACGCATGGCTGTCGCCGACGTCGGGCAGTGTAGCCTCCTCAAGGTCTATATCCTCCACATATTCCTCGGCATGGTTCAGCCGTGTCTTGTCGCGGCGCGTAGCCACCACCTGACCCCTGAATTTCACCGAGATGGTGTCATATTCATTCCATCCCTTGTAGGGCATGACCTGACGGTAGAACAGCGTCAGGGCACGCTTCTTCTCGTCGAGACGGGTAGTGTCGCCGAAGTTGATGACATGTCCCCTTATTCTCGGAACAAGAATCAGGTTGTCTCTGTTCTCTGCGACCACCATGCTCACCAATTCGCTGAGCATCGGGTCGGAGTTTATGTAGTTCACGAGGGGAAGCACTGACGAAGGCGGGAATTTGCGGCTGAAATTGCCGCTCACCACCGGCACGTCGCTGTAGAACTCGGCGTTCGAGGCTATATGCTTACCGGCTTTGTTGATGTAGTAGGAATTGTCGGCGAAGAACACGCGCATCACCGGCACCAACGGTACTATCTTGATTATCAGCTTGCCGTGCGAAGAGATCATGCAGTGCACGCTCTCGAAATTGCTGTATCGTGCCAGATACCGCTCCACATCGACGGTGCTCAGCTGGTGCAGGGGCGTGCCGACTATCCGCTGAGGGTAGTCGCGGAGTTCTTCGGTCACTCCGTGACGTATCACGGAGTCCATCGCCGCCGAGCCGTCCACATGCACCTCTATGCCGGTGCATACGTGCAGGCTCGCCTCACGATGTGCCCATACGGTCATTCCCGCCGCGTAGCAGAGCAACATGGCGAAGATTACCCATTTCAATATCTTGCGTCCCTTTCCGGCCAATTTCGTCCTCTTTTTTGTCGGGAGTATCCTCCCGTTTTGTTTTCAGGTTCCTACCTCGTTTTTTCGGTTGGTTTCTATACGGTTTTAACCGGTCGGCGTTACTCGCCTCCGGTCAATTCTTTCTTGATGTCGGGGAGCATCCGGTCTATGTCGGCGGCCCCTAAAGTCATCAAGACCTCAAAATTACTATTTTTTATCAGATTCAGCAAATCTTTTCGCTCACAGTATGTTTTTTCTCTGCTTTTTACGGCATCAAGTATCGTGTGAGTGCTGATTCCCTCTATCGGAAGCTCCCTGGCTGGATAGATTTCGGGCATGATTACTTCATCTGCCTGCGACAGTGCCTCGGCAAATTCCGGTGCGAAGTCGCGGGTGCGCGTGTAGAGGTGCGGCTGGAAGATCACGCTCAGTTTCTTGCCGGGATAGAGTTTGCGCACCGAGGCTATCGAGGCGCGTACCTCGTTGGGTGAGTGGGCATAGTCATCTATCAGCACAGGACCGTTCTCGCTCTCTGTGCCGTCGAGCCATACCTCGAATCTCCGCTTGGCTCCCTTGAATGTGGCCAGTCCGCGCTTCACTTCCTCAGGGGTTGCCCCGGCTGTCAGTGCTGCGGCTGCAGCCGCCACGGCGTTGTCTATGTTGATTTCAACCGGCACCCCGGGACTCATCTCCTCGATGCGCAGTCCGTCGGGGCCGACGAGTGTGAAGCTGATGCGTCCCTCGCCATATCTGATGTCTTCGGCGTGCCAGTCTCCCTCGCTGCCGCCGCTGTAGGTCATGACACGCACTCCCGGTTTCACGTCAGGACGCATTTTAAGCCCCGTATGGAGCAGCAAAGCACCTCCCTGACGGATCAGTGAGGTGAAGATGCTGAAAGCCTCTAAATAGTGTTTCTCGTCGCCGTAGATGTCAAGATGGTCGGGGTCTGTCGAAGTGATGACGGCTATCCACGGGGTCAGTCTGTGGAATGAACGGTCATACTCATCAGCCTCGACCACGCTGATGTGTGACTTCTCATCGAGCACGAGGTTGCTGTCGATATTGCGCAGCACGCCGCCCAGAAAGGCCGTGCAGCCCGGATTGGCATCGCGGAGTATATTGGCCACCATCGAAGAGGTGGTGGTCTTGCCATGGCTTCCGGCCACGCATATCGCGTCGGTCTTCTCGGTAATCTTGCCGAGAAGCGCGGCACGTTTTATGACCTCGAAACCGTTGCGGCGGAAATAGGAGAGTACCCGGTTGCTCTCGGGCACTGCCGGAGTATACACAACCAAAGTTTCCGCAGGGTTGCGGAAGCCCGCCGGAATCTCATCTTCCGAGTCGGTGAAAGTCAGCAGCGCGCCCTCCTGTTCCAGATGCTCCGTAAGAGCGGAAGGGGAGCGGTCATAACCCGCCACCCGCGCCCCATGACGCAGATAATACCTCACAAGATTGGCCATGCCAATACCCCCCGCCCCAACAAAATAAATCTTTTCCATTTTCTTCAGTCAAATCGCCCCCAAGTCAATCCCTCCCCAATTCCTGCCTCCCCAACTCCGACCTCCCCAAGTCCAGCCTCCCCAAGTCCAATTTTTGTTTCCAACCAGCAGCTTCAGCTGCGCCCCCAAAAACCGGCCTTCCCCAAGTCCAATTTTTGTTTCCAGCCAAGCAGCTTAAGCTGCGTCCCCTCTAAAATCTAAAGCCTAAAACCTAAGACCTAAAGCCTAAAATCCTCTCCACCTCGTCAGCAATCCGCTCGTCGCTGTCGCGCAGGGCCATCGCCGAGATATTCCCGCTCATCTTCTTGAGTTTCTCCGGTTCTCCCATCAGCTTCAGCACGGTCGGCACCAGCTGCTCCCGTGCCTCGGCATCGGTCACGAGTACCGCCGCGTCGCGCTCCGACAGCGCGAGTGCGTTCTTCGTCTGATGGTCTTCGGCCACATTCGGCGAAGGCACCAGCACGCACGGCTTGCCCAACAGCTCCAGCTCACTTATCGAACCGGCTCCGGCGCGCGAGACCACAAGGTCCGCCGCCGCATAGGCCGAGGCCATATCGGTTATGAAATTGGTCACGACAACCCCCTTCAGCCCTTTGGCTGCCTTGAGTCCGCGGTCGCCGAAGTTCTTTCCGGTCTGCCAGATTACCTGTATGCCATGCGAGGAGAGTTCCTTAAGCCCGGCCTCCAGACTCTCGTTGAGGGTAAGCGCGCCCAACGAGCCGCCGACAATGAGCAGGGTAGGGCGCTCCGGGTCGAGACCGAAGCTCTCGCGTGCCGCTTTGCGGTCGCGTGCCCGCTCTGTCAGATCTTTTCGCACCGGGTTACCTGTCTTGATTATCCTGTCGGCAGGGAAGAACCGTTCCATCCCGTCATAGGCCACACATATCTTCGCGGCCTTCTTAGCCAACAGTTTGTTGGTAACTCCGGCATAAGAATTCTGTTCCTGGAGCAGGGTAGGGACGCCGGCCTTCTGGGCGGCCTTTAGCGTCGGGCCTGAGCAATAGCCACCTACGCCGATTGCGATGTCAGGCTGGAAATCGCGCACAATCTTCTTGGCCATGCCGATGCTCTTGCGCAGCTTCAGCAGCACCCCGACATTGCGCCACAGACGCTTGCGGTCGAATCCGGCCACGGGCAGTCCCTTGATAGGGTAGCCGGCTGCCGGCACTTTCTCCATTTCCATGCGGTTTTCCGCGCCGACAAAAAGTATGTCGGCATCCAGACGCCGTTTCAGCGCGTTGGCAATCGACAGGGCCGGGAAGATATGTCCTCCCGTGCCGCCGCCGCTTATCAGTATCCTGTATTTTCTCTTGCTCATCTCGGTTTCAATTCTAATTCTCCCCGCCGTCCCTGTTATTTGTCTCGTCCCTCTTTTATTTGTTTTCAGCGCAGAGCTTCAGCTCCCCGCCGTCCCTTTTATTTGTTCCTGCGCCGGAGCTTCAGCTCCCTCACAGTCCTCGTTATTTGTCCCCGTGCCGGAGCTTCAGCTCCGCCAGGTTGCAACTACTTCTGCGAGCTGAAGTTGGCCGCCTGCATGTCTGCCGGCAGTGCCTCCTTCTCGGCCCGGATCTTCTTCGTATCTCCTGAGTGCGCCGCAAAGCGTGCCACCGACATCATGATGCCCAAGGCAGCCGACATCACCAGAACAGACGTTCCACCTTTCGATATGAAGGGCAGCGGCTGTCCCGATACCGGGAACACCCCCGTCACGATAGCCATATGCACAAGTGCCTGGAAGACTATCATCACCGCGCATCCCATTATGAGAAACGCCGGGAACGCCCGCGAGCATTTGTAGGCTATTCGCCCGGCCCGCGCCAACAGCAGCAGGAACAGCAGCAGTATCGCCGCCCCTCCCACAAATCCGGTATCCTCCACGATAATGGAGTAGATGTAGTCAGAGAAGGCGAGTGGCAGTCGCGCGCTCTCGCGCGAGTTGCCCGGTCCCTGACCGAACATACCTCCGTTGGCCTGTGAGAACTTGGCGAAGATTACCTGACGGTTAATGTCGTCGATGGGATCATCGGGGTTCACTCCGGCCACAAAGCGTTTCACACGGTTCTTCCATGTGCCTTCGCGCTGGAGCTTCACTCCTTTCTCATCCTGACCTACAACAGCCCCGCCGCCGCTCTTGGCCAACAGCTCCTGACGCTGGTTCACCTCGTCAAATTCGGTGCTTGCCGGCGTCATCGACTTGATACCGTAGAGTGCGCCGGCAGCTACTCCGTAAACCAGCATCACTATGCCGAATTTCTTCCACTGTATGCCGCCGATAAGCATCATGCAGACGCTCACAGTCATCAGCAGCAGCGTGTTGGTCATACCGTTCTTGATGAGGCACGCACCGTAGATTACTACGACCACAGCGGCCGTTATCACTCCGGTGTTGGTCACGCCGCCGGGTGTCTGGTTCTTGCCGAGTATCGACGCCAACAGACACACCACCGACAGTTTGACTATCTCTGCCGGCTGTATGGTGACTCCCGCAAAGCGTATGGCCCGCTGTGCGCCGTTGTATTCCACACCCATGAACGTCGATACGAGCAGCAGTCCGAGCGAAAGTATGGCGAAGGCCCACGCGAATTTGTTGATAAGCGTGTAGGGGGTCTTCTGGAGCCATAGCACTATGCCGAAGCCCATAAGCAGGAACATGCCGTGCCTGATCAGAGGTCCGTACACGTTCGATCCTGAAACCTCGGTGCTCGAAGCGCTGAACAGCTCGATGACCGAGATAACCAGCAGCATGATGTATATACCCCATATGTATGGGTCGGGGCGTCCCTTTTTCTTGGCGAGTGCCGCAGTCTTTGCCGTCTCGTTCTTGATACGGTTCAGCGCTCCGGCCTTATCCCCGCCGTTACTGCCGCCATTGCCGGCAACACCGCCGGAACGGCCTCCGTTGCCGCCCGGGGCATCGCTGCCATAGCTGCCCGAACGGGAGCCGCTGCCGCCTCCGCGTCCGGTAGGAGAGTACTCTCCATCTTCGTCCACAAGCCGTCCATCCACTGTCTCGCGGATTTCCAGCTCCTCTATCAGTTCATCATTCTTCTCCATATCCATCTGTTTCCCCATCTTTTTTGTTCGGTGAGAGGGCGTAGCCCGATTTTCCTGTCCTGTTTTTGGTGCTGTGTGAGGGCGGAAGCCCGAATTTAATTTAACATAATCCTTTTACCTCGCGCTTGAACTTCTCGCCTCTGTCCTCGTAGCTGGAGAAGAGGTCGAAGCTCGCGCAGCAGGGCGAAAGAAGCACTGTGTCGCCATCCCCGGCTATCTCGGCACAGGCGGCCACTGCCTCCTCGATCGAGTGGGTGTCGCGTATCTCGGCGACTTTCCCGCCGAAGAAGTCGAGCAGCTTGCTGTTGTCTTTGCCCATGCAGACTATCGCCTTGACTTTCTCGCTCACAAGCTCCTCTATCTCGGTGTAGTCGTTGCCTTTGTCTTTGCCGCCGAGGATCAGCACCGTGGGAGTGGTCATGCTCTCAAGTGCATACCAGGTCGAGTTGACGTTGGTGGCCTTGGAGTCGTTGATGTAGCGCACGCCGTTCACTGTGGCCACATACTCCAACCTGTGCTCGACTGCCTCGAAATCTTCGAGCGCGTGGCGTATCGTGTCCTTCTTTATGTTAAGTAGACTTGCCGAGAGTCCGGCTGCCATCGAGTTGTACAGGTTGTGCAATCCGGTGAGGGATAGCTTGTCGCGGGGTATGTCCCAGACCTCGGTCGGTGTCTCGAATTTGATTATGCCATCTTTGACATAGGCTTTCGAGCCCTCTTCCTCAAATTCGCTAAATGGCATCTGTATCGCCTCGATCTGCAGGTGCTTGATCTGCTCTTTCACTATCGGGTCATCCTGCCAGTAGATGAAGTAATCGTCGGGTCCCTGGTTCTGGAGTATGCGGAATTTGGCGGCCACGTAGTTCTCCATCTTGTGGTCGTAACGGTCAAGGTGGTCGGGCGTGATGTTGGTTATCACGGCGATTCCTGCCTTGAAGTCGTACATGTTTTCAAGCTGGAAGCTCGAAAGCTCTATCACGTACACGTCGTGGTGCTCGCGTGCCACCTGAAGTGCCATGCTCTTGCCGACGTTTCCGGCAAGCCCCACGTTCAGACCCGCCTGTTTGAGTATGTGGTAGGTGAGGAGTGTGGTGGTCGTCTTGCCGTTGCTGCCGGTTATGCAGACCATCTTGGCGTCTGTATAGCGTCCCGCAAACTCTATCTCCGAGATTACGGGTGTCCCTTTCTCTGTGAATTTCTTTACCAATGGTGCGTAGGGCGGTATGCCGGGACTTTTCACCACGAGGTCGGCGTCGAGAAGCAGCTCCTCGGTGTGATGTCCCTGCTCGTAAGGTATCTCCTCCTCTTCGAGCATCTTGCGGTATTCGGGCTTGATCTCGCCCATGTCGCTCAGGAATACCTCCATTCCTTTTGTCTTGCCGAGGATGGCGGCTCCCACGCCGCTCTCTCCTCCGCCGAGCACAACAAGTTTCTCCATTTATTTAATTATCTGATTTTCAATGTTACGAATGTCAGCGCTGCCAACAGTATGCCTACAATCCAGAAGCGTGTCACAATCTTGTTCTCGGGTATCGGATTAGCCGGGAAGTTCCATTTGACGGCCGCGCCGGGTTCGGCGGCTTTCTGGAAGTGGTGGTGGAGCGGTGTCATCTTGAAGATGCGCCGCCCGCTGCCGTAGCGCCGTTTGGTGTATTTGAAGTAGGCTACCTGCATCATTACCGAAACATCCTCAAGGAAGTAGATGAGGCAGAGCAACGGAATTAGCAGCTCTTTGCGTATCAGGATGGCGAAGACGGCTATGATACCTCCTATGGTCAGCGAGCCGGTGTCGCCCATGAATACCTGCGCCGGGAAGGCGTTGTACCATAGGAAACCGACAAGTGCCCCGATGAACGCCCCTGCAAAGACAACAAGCTCCGCCGAGCCGGGTATGTACATGATGTTCAGATAGCTGGAGTATATCACGTTGCCTCCGAGGTAAGCCATTATCAGTAGCGCGATTCCGATTATGGCCGATGTCCCGGCGCAGAGGCCGTCGAGGCCGTCGGTCAGGTTCGCGCCGTTGCTCACGGCTGTTACAACTATCACGACAACGAGCACGAACACCAGCCAGCCAAGGGTCTGTGCGGTGTGCTCATCTCCTATCCATGAGGTGAGCCACTGGTAGTTGAAGTTGTTGTTCTTCACGAAGGGAATTGTGGTCTGCGGCGACTTTATTTCCTCTTTCGAGACAACGACCTCGGTCACGGCCTCTTCCTCTACTGCCCCGGTTTCTGCATCCCGCACATTTGCCGCGATGCTGTTCCCTGACGGTTCCGTACCGGGGACAGCTGCTGTGACGGCTGCCTTCTCGGCCACAATCTCGCGCTCGAAGTTCTCGCTCATCACTATGCGTGGCGACAGCCACATGGTCAGGCCGATAAGAAGTCCGAGTCCGACCTGACCGGTCACCTTGTACTTACCTTTCAGACCATCCTTGTTGTGATATTTCAGTTTGCGGTAGTCGTCGAGAAAGCCGATCGCGCCCATCCACAGTGTGGCTACAATCATCAGTATCATGTAGATATTCTGAAGGTTGCCCATCAGCAGACAGGGTATGAGTGTGGCCATGATTATGATCACACCTCCCATTGTAGGAGTGCCTTTCTTGGCCATCTGTCCCTCCAGTCCGAGGTTGCGCACCACTTCCCCGATCTGCATCTTCTGCAGCCGGGCTATGATGCGGTGGCCGAACACCAATGCTATCACCAGTGCCAGTGCAAATGATATTCCGGCCCTGAACGTGATGTATCCCATCAGGTTGTGCCCCGGGAAATCCCACCCGTCCAGCGCCTCCAAAAGCCAATATATCATTATTGCTCAGTATTTCCTGTTTCTGTAATTTTCAAGCAGGTTGGAACGCACTGTCTGTGCGTTCTCCAATCTGTTTCGATGTCTTTTTTGTCTGTTTCAAAGTCTTTTTTGTTCGGTGTGAGGGCACAGCCCGAAGTTTCGAAGTCCTGTTCTTACACTCTGGCCTTCAGTTCCTCCTGTACCTCTTCGCGGTCGTCGAAGTGGTGTCTTACACCTTTCACTTCCTGATACGGCTCGTGCCCTTTTCCGGCAACAAGCACCACCTCTCCAGGTTTGGCCATGCGGATTGCTGTGCGGATTGCCTCGCGGCGGTCGGTGATGCAGAGTGTGCGGCGCATCTCAACCTCGTTGAGCCCGGCACGCATGTCGGCGATGATTGCATCGGGCTCCTCATCGCGCGGGTTGTCGCTGGTAAGTATCAGCAGGTCGCTGCGGCACGCCGCCTCACTCGCCATGATGGGACGTTTGCCATGGTCGCGGTTTCCACCGGCACCTACCACTGTCGTAATGCGGCCATCCACGCCGATTACCTCGCGTATTGTGTCGAGCACGTTCACGAGCGCGTCGGGCGTATGCGCGTAGTCTACGATAGCGGTTACGCCATCAGCCGAGCGGAAGGTCTGGAAACGGCCTGCCACGGGCACTAAGCGGCTCATGTTGACCGCCACCTCTTCCTGCGGGAAACCTGTCAGTATCGATGCCCCATAGACGGCCGTCAGGTTGTAGGCATTGAATTTGCCTGTGAATCCCACCTCGATGTCGTTGCCGTTGAGTTGAAGGAGTGTGCCGTCAAGGCGTGTCTCAAGCACTTTGCAGCGGAAGTCGGCATCCGAGCGGAGTGAGTATGTGTAAACCTTGGCTTTGGTGTTCTGCACCATGTATGCCCCGGCCTTGTCGTCGGCGTTGACAAGCGCGAACGCGTCGGCGGGAAGCATGTCGAAGAACATCTTCTTGGCGTTCATGTAGTTCTCCACGGTGCCGTGGTAGTCGAGGTGGTCGCGGGTCAGGTTGGAGAACACCGCCCCCTTGAAGTTAAGTCCTGCTATGCGGTGCTGCTGGGCGGCATGGCTCGATACCTCCATGAATGCGTAGTCGCATCCGGCCTCGACCATCTCGGCCAACAGCTCGTTGAGTGTCAGCGGGTCGGGAGTGGTGTGGGTAGTGGGGATGGCGCGGTCCTGTATGTAGTTGCATACGGTCGAGAGCAGACCGGCCTTGTAGCCTTCGAGCTTGGCCATCTCGTAGAGGAGGGTGGCGGTTGTGGTCTTGCCGTTGGTTCCGGTCACGCCCACGAGTTTCAGCTTCGTCGATGGGTGTCCATACCATGCCGAGGCCAGACGTCCCAAAGCATCGGCCGAATCAGCTACCTTTATGTATGTTATCCCCTTTTCAAGCGAGGTGGGAAGCTCCTCGCAGACAATCGCACCCACATGAGTGCTTGCCACAACGGGAATATATTTATGTCCGTCGGTTGTCACACCGCGCACCGCCACAAAAAGCGAGTCTTTCTCCGCCTTGCGCGAATCGCTGTGTACGCCGATTATGTTCTTCTCGGTCTCTCCGATCACCTCCAGAGGCTTGATATCCTCCAGAAGCCTTGATAATTTGATCGTCATCTCTTTATACAGTTTTATCAGTTTACAATTTCAACTCCCCCCCTCAATCCCATTCTCCTACTCTTCCCCCAATCCTGCGCGTTAAGAACCTTAATCCCCTTAAGAACCTTAACCACCTTATCCCCCTTGTCCACCTTACCCCTTCATCAGCTGTCACCCCTGCGTCAGTTCCGCAGCGACAGCACAATATCATCGCCGCGCCGGTAGGCGCTCCCTCCGGGTCGAGACTGCGCCGCCACATGTCCTGTGCCACGTGTGCGCACATTCAGCCCGGCCTCTTCAAGTATCTTTACCGCCGAGGGAAGGTCATATCCGCGCACGTCGGGTACTGTACCGGGAGCTGCCCCGCCGGCGGCCTTGACTTTCTTGATACCCTTTATGCCGAGTGCTCCCGCCACTTTACCCATGTTGCCACGGGTGGATGCCGACATCACCGGCGAACTGCCGTTACGCTCCGAGGTGTAGGTGGAAGCGTTGTTGAGCATACCGCGTGAATACATCTTGATGGCCATGTTCTTAACCACCTGGCCCGAGGTGCGGTTGGCTGAGTTGCCGGCACCCGACATCACGAGTACCATGCAGCTGTATTGCGGGCGCTCGTAGGGGAAGAAGCCCGCGAACGCATAGCGTCGTTTGGCCTTGTTGTAGACCCCGTGCTCAACAGGATATGCCGTGCCGGTCTTGCCCACCACGCACACGCGGTCATCTCTTACGAGACGTGCCGTGCCATGGTCGCCCCATACCACCTCGCGTATGCACTCGCGCACCTTGCGGGCGGTGGCTGCGGAGCAGATGCTGTCGCGTATGTAGTCTATCTTGAGCACTGAGTCGCGGCCATCCTCGTCTATGAGGCTCTTCACCAGGTGAGGACGCACATATTTGCCGTCGTTGGCTATTGCGTTGTAGACCGAAAGTGTGAAGAGCGGTGGCAGTTCGGTGTTGTAGCCGTATGCCTGGCGCGCAAGGTCGAGGTGACGGGCTGTCATGGTTATGTTGTTGCCGCGTGAGTCTTTGTCTGTCAGGCGGCGTATGCGCGGTGTACACTCTCCTGCTATACCCGAGCGTATCGGCTCGAAGAAGCCGAGTCCGGCCAGACGGTCATACCATTTCTCCGGATTCTGTGCGTAACCCCGGAAGATTACACGCGCTATGCCCGGGTTCGACGATTGCTCTATGACCTGCTTCATGTTCTTCATGCCGCTGCCGTGGGGGTCGCTGGTCTTCATGAAGGGGGAGCAGTCAACCACGTCGTTGACCGACTTCACAAGTCCATCCTCAAACGCGACCATCAGCGAGATCGGCTTCATGACCGAGCCGGGTTCGTAGGGGAGTACCGCACGGTTCAGTGCCTCGCCATAAGTGCCGTTTTCAAGCAGCTCTATGTTCGATATGGCCTTGATTTCTCCCGTCTTTACCTCCATGAGTATGGCTGTGCCCCATTCGGCCTTGGCTTCGGCGCAGATTTTGTGAAGCTCCTCCTCCAGCATGTCCTGAAGGTCGATGTCGATTGTGGTATGTATGTCGTAGCCACGGCGCGGAGGGGTTGTCACCCAATTGCTTATGCCGTTGGTGAGAGCTACCTTCTTTGCGAGTCCGGGCTTGCCGTAGAGCAGCGTGTCGAGGTCCTTTTCCAGTCCGGAATAACCATGTATCTGTCGGGTCTCGCGGTTCTCGTTCACGCGGCCGATGCTGCGGTAAGCCATCTTGCCATAGGGGTAGATACGCGTGTTGCGGCTTTCCTTGTAGAGCGGATGCCGCCCTTTTATGGTTTTAAGGAACGGAAAGCCCTTGATGCGCTCATAGTCCTCAAGTGTCTTTTTCTGTGCGAGGCGCAGCGCGCGGGGACGGATCGAGTCCGGTTTCTCGAACTCTTTCTTCAGGCGCGTGTGCCACGAATATTTCTTGATTGTGTCGGCCGGCTGCGAAAGCAGGTTGGCTATGCGTGGGTAATACACGTCGAGCGAGTCGGCCAGCGAGTCGATTGAGCTCCATGGCACAACCTTCATCCGTTTAATCTTGTCGTGACGCAGGTCGAGCTTTATATCGTAGACTTTCAGGTTGCAGGCCAGTATGTTGCCGTTGTCGGCCAATATGTTGCCCCGTTCGGGCGCGATGGTGTCTATGCGCGACAGCTCGGCCTTGGCGCGCGCGTTCCATTCGTGCGCCTCTATAACGGTCGTGCTGAACAGTTTGACGAGAATTATCACCCCAAACAGTACGAAAGCTATCGTTATGATTCCGTATCGGAAAAGTATATGTGCCTTATTATTCTTTTTAGCGGTCATGTCAAATAAAGTTACCTCAAATCATCCCTTATCCTCCAAGTTTTCACTTCTGGCTCTCCTCAAATCTTTTCCGGTCTTCTTCCGGATTGTCTTCCAAGTCTCTTTCGGGCTTGCGGTCAGGCTCCCTTCGGAGTTGCCGTGAAGTGTTTTTTGTCAGGTGTGAGGGCGAAGCCCGATTCAGTCAGATTCAGTCCGTTGTTCCGTCATCGATCAGTTCATATGGCGGCTGTTCCTGAAACTCCAGCGGCAACCCTTTCTCGCGCACCATCTTGCGCATCTCCGTCTCCCGGATCAGCGACATGTAGGCCGCCTTCTCCTGTAGCTTGTTGCTCTCGGCGCGCGCGAGTTCCGTGTGAAGCCGCTTGATCTCTGCCATCTTGGTCTTGGTCTTGTAGCGTAGGCCGATAAGAGCGATCACGGCCACCACGATTATGAGCAGCAGCCACGCGTTGCTCTTGAAGAATTCCACGGATATCGAGCGTCCGTACCGGAATTCCTGTACCCACGAGTATCCCCCTTTTTTCTTTCCCATTTTTTTATTGTCGCCTGTCGTTGCTTTAAGTCTTGATGCAGGTGTATATTCTGTTTGTAGGTGTAAGTTGTCTCTCTCTGGTACTGCGGGGTTGCCTCACAATAGCTCGGCTACACGCAGTTTCGCGCTCCTTGACCGTGGGTTGGCCTCGACTTCGGCGGCATCGGGCACGATGGGACTCCGTGTCACGGCTTTCCAAGGTGTCGATACGTTGCCGAAGATATCTTTGTCAATCTCTCCGGCCACGTTGCCGCTGCGTATGAAGTTCTTGACCATACGGTCTTCGATGGAGTGGTAGGTGATGACGGCCAACCGTCCGCCGGGACGGAGCACTTTGAGCGACTGCTCCAGCAGTCCGCGAAGCGCGTCCATCTCGCCGTTGACCTCGATCCGCAACGCCTGGAAGACCTGCGCGAGGTCTTTCTTCTCGGCCCGTGGGTTGAGCGTGCCTCTCACGGCCTCTACAAGCTGTCCTGTGGTCTCGATCGGTGCTTTCTCGCGTGCCCGTATTATGGCCGAAGCGATTGCACCCGGACGTTTCAGGTCGGTGTATGCACGGATCAGACGCTCAAGGTCTTCCTTGTCGTAGTCGGCCACGAGCTCAGCCGCGCTCCGGTCGCCGTTCCGGTTCATGCGCATGTCGAGCGGGGCATCGGTCCTGAAGGAAAAGCCCCGGTCGGCTGCGTCGAAGTGGTGGAACGACACGCCGAGGTCGGCAAGTATGCCGTCAATCTTATCTACTCCATGGTAGCGCAGAAAATTCGGGATGTAACGGAAGTCGGAATGAACGAACGTGAACCGTGGGTCGGCCGGTGCGTTTGCCAGCGCGTCCGTGTCGCGGTCGAATCCGAAGAGCCTTCCCTCCGGTCCGAGTGCGTCGAGTATGGCACGCGAATGACCGCCACCACCGAAGGTGGCATCAACATAAATGCCGCCGGGCTTGATGTTTAACCCGGCAATCGACGCGCCCAACAGGGCCGGTATATGATAAGTCTCTGACTCCATTATCTCTCCTTTTCTATCTCTTCGCGGCTCTCGCATCCTGCTCACTTTTTTGTGACAAGGCACTACTTCCGCAAATTGAACGTAAAGTTAGTGATTTTTTCGCAAACTATTTACACCTGGAGATTATTATCTGTTTTTTTTTGATTTTTTTGTTCGGATAACTCTGCAATCAACCTGTGCATCCGGTCACGTGTGTACAGTGATGTCAATATTTCGCGGTTATGTCTTTTCTCATATTCTCCCAGCGGGGTATCAAGTTCTTCCTGTGTCATGCTTTCAAGGTTGCCGACACTCAGTCCATGACTGATGGCCCATTCATATACGGGATTGCTCTTTATCAAGAATACCTTGGCTCCGAGATAGAGCGCGATGATGATGTTGCCTATAGCCTCTTGACGAAGATTGCCGAAAAGGGCAACTGAGGCGCACCGTTGTTGTCTGTTGTATTTCTCAAGTGGGAGAAAGTCGAGCAAAGGAATGAAATTGCGTCCGAATAGTTTTTCACCCTTGGTGACAATGGCCTTTACATATTCTTTCTTCCCTGAGTAGCTTAGAGGTACTACTATATGGCGTCCACGGGTGTCGAGACGCGAGAGAATATCAAGAACATACTCATGGTTATTGGTAGCCGATGCGGAATTGCCAATCATTATGTCTGTGCCACACACTGCCGATGAGATCAGTTCTCGGTTCAGTATTGAGTCAATGGGATAATAGAAGAAGTCTTTCCATTGCTTGCCGCTGAATTCCGGATAGTATTGCACCAGATAGTTGTAATCGTTTTCTGTGGTATCGGTCACTATGAAGTCTACATATCTTGATATGAAACGTGCGGTCTGGCGTGCCTCAAACTTCTGTCCAAGGTTTTTGAATAGGTTGGCGATTCTCCTTCTTCTACCGCTGTTTCCGGGTCTGTATAGTCTGAAACCTTTGGGCACCAGAAGCTTGTTGTATAAGTCAAGTCCCCATATTATCCAGTAGATGCGGGAGCCGGCAGTGTCAATCTCTGAAAGAATCTTGATTTTACGTGGATTCAGAAGGTGTATGTAGATTTCGTCGTAATGAGCAGTTGCATGTCTTTTGCAGAATGCGTCGCGTCCTATTACGTTCGTACGGGCCTTGACAAGCTTGAAATCTTTCCTCCGGTTTGTCACTACCCACAAGTTCTCACCCGGAAAGACTTCCTCGAATTCATCTATGGTCCGGTTTATGATTTTCTCGTCGTTGACAAGGTGAAGTTTCATTATGATTGGCAAGCGTTGTAGAAGTTGATGATTGTGTCGCACACTCTGTCAACATCCTCATGTGTGAGGTCGTGGAACATCGGAAGTCTCAGCAGACAGTCTGTGTATTTGTCGGCTTCGGGCAGCACGGCTGTGTCCCATCCTGACTTTCTGGCAAACTCGCTTTTGTGGAGGCTCAGATAGTGGAAGACTGCGTGAATGCCATCTCTTTTCAGCCTTTCGATGAGTCTTGTGCGCCTATCCGGAGTGTCGCATATCACGAAATAGGCGTGGGCATTGTTGGTGGCATAGCCGGGAATCTCCGGACACTGTAGCCCTTTTATGCCTCGCAGACGACTGTCGTAGTGCTCCCACAGCTTTTTCCGTTTGCCTTGTATGCTTTCAAGTTCCTCAAGCTGTGCCCACAGAAAGGCGCACACGTAGTCGGCCGGCAGAAAGGAACTTCCGAGGTCAACCCATCCATATTTGTTCACCTCTCCCCTGAAGAATTCCTGTCGGTTGGTTCCTTTTTCCCAAAGGATCTCCGCACGTTTCACATAGTCCGGATGGTTGATAGCAAGGAGTCCTCCCTCGCCGCACTGTATATTCTTTGTCTCATGAAATGAGAAGCATGCCATGTGTCCTATGCTTCCCAACGGACGGCCTTTATAGCTGCTGTCTATCCCTTGTGCTGCGTCTTCGATGACAAGCAGCCCATGACGCTCCGCTATCTCCATGATGCGGTCCATATCGCACGCTATACCGGCATAGTGTACCGGGACTATGGCGCGTGTGCGGGGTGTGATCAGGCTCTCGATTTTTTCCGCGTCAATGTCCGGGTTGTCGGTGCGACTGTCAGCGAATACTATGGTAGCTCCCTGGCGTGCGAAAGCTAAGGCTGTCGATACAAACGTATAGGAGGGAACTATAACCTCGTCCCCGGAGCTTATACCGGCAAGCATCGCTGCCATCTCAAGCGAGTCTGTACATGAAGTGGTCATCATACATTTCAAGCTGCCAAGAGTGCGTGCGAAGTAATTCTGGCAACGATTGGTATATTCCCCGTTTCCGCATGTTTTCCCTCTTTTTATGCAGTCTGCTATGTAGATTGTCTCTTTCCCGGTATGATACGGTATGTTGAACGGTATAGTCTCTCGTATTTTCATAGAACTATTGGTCTTTTGAAGGACAGAAAACCTTGGTTTGCTCTGCCATGAATTAAACGTATGCAAAAATAATCTTTATTGCCTACATCTCAAAAAAAATTAGTATTTTTGTAGGCTTGTGGAAAAGCACTCATATTTCCAGACCAAAAATATCTGACATGAATTCTGACATGGATAATGACAATTTTACGATTGGAGTTGTGATTTCAACGTACAATAATCCTGAGTGGCTCGAGAAAACTCTATGGAGCTATATTGGCCAGCTGCATTTTCCTGATGAAATAATCATTGCAGACGACGGCTCCGATGTCCGTACACGAGACCTCATTGATTCGTTCAGGAACAAATTGCCAATCAAGCATGTATGGCATGAGGATAACGGATTCCAAAAGTCGCGGATTCTTAATAAGGCCCTTGTCGCGGCCGAGTCAGACTATCTGATTTTTACTGATCAGGACTGCGTGGCACGCCCGGATTTTGTGCAGGTACACGCTTGCTCGGCGCGTCGCGGATATTTTGTATCGGGCGGGTATTTCAAACTTCCTATGGATACAAGCCGGTCTCTCGGATATTATGACGTGGAATCAGGTGTGGCTTTCTCTCTCTCCTGGTTGCGTAAACATGGGGTGAAACTCAATTGGAAGTGTACAAAGTTGTTGCGATGTGGTTGGTTTTCGTCGCTAATGAACCTGATTACACCTGCCCGTGCCTCATGGAATGGCTGCAATGCCTCCGGCTGGCGTGAGGATATGATCCGCATAAACGGATATAATGAGGATATGCAGTATGGAGGTCAGGATCGGGAGTTTGGGGAGCGTCTTGTAAATCTCGGCATCAGGCCGATTCAGAAACGATATTCAGCCATTGTACTTCATCTTGACCACAAACGTCCATATCGCACACGTGAGTCAATAGATAAAAATCGTGCGATACGTAAGAACACCCGCGTCCACAGAATTGTGCGTACGCCCCACGGCATTGAGGACATATCATCCAAATAATCGATTGCTTCTCTGGTTCCACACCTGTCGTCGGTAGTCCTCCTTTCGTCGGAACACCCTTACCTGTCGTCTGTACACCATGTTGCCATATACTCTGTGATACCGCTCCTTAATGTCTACATGCTCTCTTATCGAGTCAGACCATCAGCCTCTCTTGAATAGAGATTTCAGCTTGCTTTTCCTTTTACGCTCGGCAAAGTATCCGGCGAGCTGTTCCAAAGCCTCCTTTTCGGTGGTGGCCTTGTCCAGTCCGGCTACCGCAGCATAATACCCGGCTAACTTTCGGGTCTCCGCCGGATTAAGGTTGATGGAACGGAACATCGACATCTGTCTCTTGCGGTCATGAACCCCAAACTTCATCCGGTTCAGGTCCACATAATAGAAGTCATATTTCCCTGTCGCAGTCTCTTTTTTCTCTGCAGCAGTCTCTTTGTAAAGTATGTTTCCGGGCGAGAAGTCCTTATGCCATACCCCCGCCTGATGCAGGCGGTAGATCTCGCGGGCAAAGGCCGGAATGAGCGTGCCGGCATTCGGGAAATCCTCCCAATTGCGCATCTCCGAAGCACCCGTCAACTCCCGGCAGATATAGCAGCTCGACACCAACTTGATGCCGTTGCGAACCTCCCCGTAAGCTACCGGCTCCGGCGTAAGAAACCCCAACTCAGACATCCTCATCGCGTTCCGATAGCTCCGTTCAGCCTTGCTTGTCCTTACGGTCGTATAGACATAAGCATTCACCAGATTCGGCTTCTTGAACTCCTTCACAACCACCATCAACCGCCTCGCATCCTCCCCGGCCGTCATGTCCCCGTCAGTCCTTCCTTCAACGTTCTCCCCGACCGTCATCCCATCTCCGGTCTCTCCGGCCTTCCTGTCAGTCCTTCCTTCACCGTTCTCCCCGACCGTCATCCCATCTCCGGTCTCTCCGGCCTTCCTGTCAGTCCTTCCTTCACCGGTTTCCCCGACCGTCATCCCATCTCCGGTCTCTCCGACCTTCCTGTACCCTTTCCGGTTGGCCTCACAATGCACTTCGAGCCGCTGCCCTGCATCAGCCCGATACAGCACATTCCGTCCGCGATAGATGACCTCGCCATCGGCCGGCATCCCTTCGCGCACCACCTTCTCAACCCACTCCCTGATACCCGCATACTTCGGGTTAACCTTTACTATATATCTCATCACAATTCAAATCAAAATCCCTCTCCGTGTCTGGCGAGGCGGGCTTGGCCCGCCGGGTGTGGCGCGACCACCGTCGCGCATCGCGTCTCAGTCACCCCTCTCAGTCACCCCTCTTTCCGAAGCTCAGTCTTTCTCCCTGCGAGGTCATACCAAGTCATCTTTTCCCCGTCAAGAATGCACTTGTACTCCTTGACATAAACCTCCACACCGTCATCAATGCTCAGATACAGCCACCGGTGCAAATCATCATAAGTATAAGAGCCAACCAGCAAGAGGGGAGAGGTATATTGCCCGTCAGCTTCAAACACATGAATCTCCTCCGTCCCTACAACCATCCATCTGCCCACAATAGGGGAGACGTCCACAACTTCCCCGCCGCCATTCTCCCCGTTCACATCCCCACCGGTCTGGCCTCCCCCGTCATTCCCGCCGGTCTGGCTCCCGCCGTGGTCTCCTCCGGTTTGGCTACCCTCATCGGCATTATCTCCACCGGTCTGGCTTCCGCCGTTGTCTCCTCCGGTTTGGCTACCCCCTCCTGCATTATCCCCGCCGGTCTGGCCTCCACCGTTTCCTCCGGCACTATCATTACCGGGACGGTGTGCTACCTTTTCAAGGTCATCTGAATCCTCATGTCCGCATGAACTCAAGCAGGGAGCCCCAAGCATCCCGACAGCAAGAATCAGCCAAAGCCATCCCCGCTTCTTCCCAATCAAATTTCCAACCTTTCCCATATGCCAAAGTTTAAAGTTTCCAACCACCAATTGGGTGTTTTAGTCTTACAGCTGCAAAGATAAGAAAAAATCCCGTATTGACATTCCATTTTTACCGTCTTGCTACTCGGGAATAATCCAATATTCAAACCTCAGAGCCTTAAATCAGTGTAAAAACAAATTCAAAATCCTAAACATTAGTTAGATATAAACTTTTTCGACACCCAGCCGTCAAACCCTAATTTAGAAAATCTTAAAGCCATCCCGCTCCAGCTTCACATCCCAATCTTATGATTTTACATTATGTTAAATAGAACTTGCGAGTTAAAATCGCTCCAACCTTAATATTGGCGGGCGTGGCCCGCCGGGTGTGGCGCGACCACCGTCGCGCATCGCCTCCATGTTCCCAATCCTGCAATCGGCCCCCGCGTGCACCGCAGTAGGTTCCTATAAGCCCAATAAGCCCAATAAGCCAAATAAGCCAAATAAGCCCAATGGTCACAATAAGATTTATATATCCGATAGTAGCACCACACCGCTGTCGCGTATGGCCTCCGCGTTAAGTACCGCTGCCTTGTCGCTCCCTCTCCCATTTTTTTCGCGCGGATTTGAATCGACGGTTTAGCTTTTCGGAAAAATTTATTACCTTTGTAAGTTTGGGAGATTGAGGGTAAGCAACATACATTTATCATATTTTATGATCAGTTTCAATACCGAAAATGTTCCGATGCCGGAACTCGACTTCGACCGATTAAGAAGTTGGATACAGGATGTCGCCACCTCCCACGGCTTCGGGGTGGGGCGTCTGAACTACCTCTTCTGCGATGATCCGTATATTCTGGAGACGAACCGGAAATTCCTCAACCATGATTATTTCACCGACATCATCACGTTCGACTATACACGTCGTGACCGCATAGGCGGTGACATGGTGATCTCTCTCGATACCGTCGCTTCAAATGCCGAGGAGGTTGGCGACACCTATCACCGTGAACTCCTCCGTGTGATAATCCACGGGGTTCTTCACCTGTGCGGCATCAACGACAAAGGACCCGGCGAGCGCGAGATAATGGAGGCAAACGAAAACGCCGCCCTCGCCCTCCTCGATTTGTAATATTTGTTTTTTGTGAAGAAATTTATTTCGCTTAGCGATGAAGTTTGATTTCGATGTAATAGTGATCGGTGCCGGCCACGCGGGATGCGAGGCCGCTGTCGCCGCAGCCAAACTCGGTGCATCTACCTTGCTGATTACCAAGGATATGAACCGTGTGGCGCAAATGTCATGCAACCCTGCTGTCGGTGGCATTGCCAAGGGACAGATTGTCAGGGAGATAGATGCCCTTGGCGGTCAGATGGGTATCGTGGCCGACGAGACTGCCATCCAGTTCCGCATGCTCAACCGCTCGAAAGGCCCCGCCGTATGGTCGCCGCGTGTCCAGAGCGACCGCACCAAATATATAGACCGTTGGCGCCAGATTCTCGACGAAACCGAAGGCCTCTATATATTTCAGGATACCGTCTCCTCCCTCATTATCGACGAGGCTACTGAAGAGCATGAATCAGGCTCTTCCTCCCCTGTCCTGAAGGGTGTGAGGACGGATCTTGGCTTCGAGTTTCATGCCCTACAGGTCGTTTTGACCGCCGGTACATTCCTGAACGGACTCATGCACTTCGGCCCTACCAAGGTCGAGGGTGGCCGTATTTCTGAGGATGCGAGCAAGGGTCTGACAGAGCAATTGGTCGCTCTCGGATTCAAGGCTGACCGTATGAAAACCGGTACTCCGGCACGTATCGACGGCCGCACAATCGACTTCTCTCTGGCCGAAAAACAGGAGGGTGACACCAACGAATTTGAGAAGTTTTCCTTCCTTCCGGAGGTGAAAAGAACGCTCGCGCCACGCCCCTGTTGGATAGTCCACACTAATCCGGAAGCGCACGAAAAGATGGTTTCACATCTCGACGAATCCCCTCTTTACAACGGCGACATACAGAGCATCGGCCCGCGCTATTGCCCCAGTATCGAGACCAAACTGGTGACCTTCTCCGACAAGGAAAGCCATCAGCTTTTTCTCGAACCCGAGGGCGAGACAACAGAGGAATATTACATAAACGGCTTCTCCAGCTCCATGCCGTGGCGTGTTCAGGTGGAGGCTCTGCAATGCGTTCCGGCACTCCGCGACGTGCAGTTCTACCGTCCCGGCTATGCGATAGAATATGACTTTTTCGACCCCACACAGCTAACCCATGATCTCCAGACAAAGCTCGTTCCGGGACTCTATTTTGCGGGTCAGGTCAATGGTACGACCGGCTATGAAGAGGCCGCCGCGCAGGGTCTGATGGCCGGTATCAATGCTGCCCGGAGGTCGCAAGGAAAGGCTCCGGTAGTGCTCGGACGTGACCAGGCATACATCGGAGTTCTTATAGATGACCTCGTAACTAAGGGTGTCGATGAGCCCTACCGCATGTTTACCTCGAGGGCAGAATACCGCATTCTGCTGCGTCAGGATGATGCCGATATGCGCCTCACACCGCTCGGTCATGAGATTGGTCTCGCATCGCCGGAACGTTACCATTATATGGTGCGCAAATGCGAGCAGAGGGATGACCTGATGCAGTGGGCTGAGAAATACCTCGTGAAGATGACACCGGAGTTCAACTCCTTTCTCGAATCGAAAGGTACAACTCCGCTGACGGCTTCCGCACGCCTCGTGGAACTCGTGCGCCGTCCGCAGTTGAACTTCGGGATACTTGCCGAGGCAGTTCCTGCGTTAAAGAAGAGGGTAGAGGCTATCGAACCTGAACGCCGTTATGAGATTGTCCAGGCTGCCGAGATTCTCATAAAATATGACGGCTATATACGTCGTGAACGTGAACTCGCCGACAAGCAGTCGCGGCTGGAGCATCTGCATATACCGGACCGTTTCGACTTCCTTTCGGTGACCGCCCTCTCGACTGAAGCTCGACAGAAACTCGACCGCATACGTCCCGCGACAATAGGGCAGGCCTCCCGCATACCCGGGGTGTCACCTGCAGATATAAATGTCCTTCTGCTGCTGATGAACAAATGATTCACATATGTTCCACGTGGAACAATCAGATGCTTATCTGGTGGAAAATGAATGGATAAGGGTGGTGTTCCGAAAAATGTTTCCCGACTGTGGACGGGGTGTGGGAGGAGCTGTGAAATCAATCCCGATGGTGTCGTGGTGAAAATTCCTACGAATTCTAAAGGGTGAATACGATGGATTCGGAAAAATTGGAGGACTGTTCAACAATAACAAATCAAACAAAACAACAATAAACTCAAATTAAGATTACAGACATGGAAATTGATGATCTGAGATTGAAAATTCGCGACATTCCCGACTTTCCGTCGAAGGGAATAATTTTCCGCGACCTCACCACTCTCCTGAAGGATGGCGAGGCTCTTCATGTGATGAGCAAGGCTCTCGTAGACCTGTACCGTGACAAAGGTGTGACAAAAATTGTGGGCATCGAATCGCGCGGTTTCATCGGCGGCTCCATCATGGCTTACGAGCTTGGTTGCGGATTTGTCCCTGCACGCAAGCCTGGCAAGCTCCCGTCGGTGACAATCAAGAAGGCGTATGCCAAGGAGTATGGTGTCGATACCATCGAGCTTCACAGCGATGCAATCAACGAAGATGATGTTGTGGTGCTTCATGATGACCTGCTCGCGACGGGCGGTACGATGCGTGCTTGCTACGACCTCGTGAAATCGATGAACCCGAAGAAAATCTACGTGAACTTCGTGGTCGAGCTGACAGCACTCAATGGCCGCTCGGTTCTTCCTGAGGACTGCGAGGTGACATCGCTCCTTAAATACTGAGAGAAATTAAATACAGAGGAATTTCGCTGAATCAGGGAAGAGAAATCCTCGGGTTGCCGGCTCTAATATTAAGGGTCAACAAAAAAGTTTAAAAAAAGTTCAAACCATGGGGAACAATATTGCCCCATGGTTTGTTGTTTATATATGGATTCCAGATTAATCAGAAAGATTCGGGGAGCCGGATCTTTCTGATAGTTTTTAAAGGTTAATACGGGAATCCCGACCGGACCCGAAAGGCATGGCTTGTTCCGGAGAGGTGTGTGCAAGTTTTTCTTAGCCTCTCCGGGCATGCATTATCCGCGTTTTATCGCCGTGCGCATTGCTCTTGCAAATCAGAGAAAATTACGATTAATTCGTAAGATTCGGGTTCGGTTCAAACTGCTCTTCACGATGAAATCGGGGAGCGCGGTTATGGGTGCGGTCCGACAACGGTCCGCACCCTTTTTGCTGTCGTAAAAGTGAGAAAATAGTGAGAAAAAAGTGAGAAATCAGCATAACCCGTTTTCTCACTTTTTCTCACTTTTGTGTGTAACGTTTATTTACTAAAACCACGATGGAATCGTTTTATAGATATGGATACAGATTTGAAGGAAATGCAGCAGGACGATGTCGTGGCTTCTGACAGTGTCTTGACTTCGGCTTCTGGCAGTGTCTCGACTTCAGAAGAACTATTGGCCTCGGACGGTCTATTGGCTTCGGCCGGGCGAAAGATAGACGAGACCGGAGGGTTTGACCTTGAGATCACGCCGGACCGGACTCGTGATGACTTGCTCAACAACCGTCCCGGCGAACAGCTACGGAAGAAGATTCTGAATCTGCCGGAGTCTCCAGGAGTGTACATGTATCTTGACCGTCGCGGCAAGGTAATCTATGTCGGAAAGGCCAAACGTCTCAAGCGTCGTGTGTCGAGTTATTTCAACCGCCGTCATGACTCCACGCGAACGAACCTTCTTGTCCGCAATATCGTAGACATGCGCTTTATCGTGGTCGGTTCGGAGGAGGACGCGCTGCATCTGGAGAACGCGATGATCAAGCGTTACCAGCCGCATTACAACGTGCTGCTCAAAGATGACAAATCATATCCCTGGATAGTCGTTACCAAAGAACTTTATCCGCGTGTTTTCATGACACGCGAGAAGGGTATAGAGGGTAAATATTACGGACCGTACAGCAACCTCCAGGCCGCGAAGGTTGTGCTCGACCTTATCCGCGACACATATCCGCTGCGTTCCTGCCGCCACGCGCTCGACGAGAAAAGCATTGCCAGAAACAAATATTCCCTATGTCTCGATTACCATATCGGCAAATGCGGCGGTCCGTGCCGTGGCATGATGAGCCCCGAAGACTATGACGCCTACATAAAACGGGTGCGCCAGATACTCAACGGAGAGACCGTGGAGCTGGAAAAGATGCTTCTCGACGAGATGACACAGCTCAGCGAGAATTGGAAATTTGAGGAGGCGCAGGCCGTCAAAGAAAAATATGAGATTGTCAGAAAATATAACGCGAAGGCTCTTGTAGGGGAGTCCTCGGCACCCGACGCAGACCTGTTTGCATATGTCGAGAGTGACGACCGTGCCTATATCAATTTCATGCATCTTCACCGGGGAGCTGTCACCCAGAGTCTGAACCTGGAATATGTGCGACGCAGCAACGAGATGACACGCGAGGAGATTCTCTCGATGGCCATCGCGGAGGTCATGCACCGGTTTGACCGTTCCTTCGGCGAGGTCCTTGTGCCGTTCAAGCCCGATGTGGAATTTGAGAAACTCAGCTTTGTGGTTCCGCAGCGTGGAGACAAGAAGCGTGCGCTTGATGTCGGAGTCAAGAACGCCACGCAATACATGAAAGACCGCGAGAAGGAGGTCGCCCTGCTCAATCCTGACCGCGCCACCGACAAGCTCATGGAGCGAATGAAAAGCGATTTCCGTCTCAACGCTGAGCCGCGCCACATAGAGTGTTTCGATAACTCGAACATACAAGGCACGAATCCTGTGGCGAGCTGTGTGGTGTTCCGCAACGGTCGTCCGGCCAAACGGGACTACCGGCATTTCTGCATACAGACCGTAGTCGGAGCCAACGACTTCGCGTCGATGAAAGAGGTCCTGCACCGGCGTTACACACGTATGATGGCCGAGGGTCAGCCGTTGCCGCAGATGGTAGTCGTGGATGGCGGAAAAGGGCAGCTGAGCGCGGCAGTCGAGGCGTTTGACGAGATGGGCATACGCGGCGATGTCGCGCTCGTGGGCATCGCCAAACGGCTTGAGGAAATATATTTCCCCGGCGACACTCTGCCGCTCTATCTCGACAAGAAATCGCCGAGCCTGCGCGTGATACAGGCTCTGCGCGACGAGGCTCACCGGTTCGGCATAACGCATCACCGCGACCGCCGAAGCAAATCTCAGACCGTCAGTGAATTAGATGGAATAAAAGGGATAGGGCCGGCAACTGCCGCCAAACTGATGAAGCACTTCAAGAGCCTCAAACGCCTGAAAGAAGCAGATATAGCCGAAATCTCCGCCCTCATAGGCCCGGCCAAAGCCACCCTCCTGCACGCCGCCCTGCATCCATTACTCAACTAAAATCTCGACCACGCCGTAATCGTCGTATACGTCGCTGGGGTAAGTCAGTATCCTGCGGTCAAGACGATCCATCGATATGCCGCGACTTACAAGATAATTTACAATATTATCCACGCGTATTTCAGTGCGAGTCATGTTCTCCTCCGCATTTCCGTCGTACGAATCGGCGTATCCGATGATTTCTATCGGAGAGGTCGGGTCACTGACGAGATTGGATACAAGACGATCCATACGATAGCGATGTGCGGAGCTTAAAGCAGTGACTCCACTCGTAAACAGAAGTCCGAAATTATGGACGCCTGCAATCTCAAAAGTAGCCGGACCGCTGAGGTTCTCAGAAGAGGGCGATGCGTCATCAGTCGGTTCAGACATAGTTTCCGTGGCATAGGACTCTTCGTCGTCCGGATTGAGCGGAGTGTTCTCTCCATTCCCGGGTAATGAGGCGATATAATCTCCCTCATCCATCGCGGCCTGTGTTTCCGGGTCAGTCTCCATATAGGCTGCGGAATCCATCTCATCGAAGGCTACAGATTTAGAGGAACCTAAGCCCAGCCCCCAGATACATGCGGCAAATATGATTAAAACCGCAGCAATGCCTATGAGCCATTTCCACTCGAATTCCCGATGCGAAGCTGTATGCTCGTATTCCGGATACGGCGGTTCCGTGCCATAGCTCTCTTCGTCAGGCAGGGGCTGAATGTCCTCGGCATTTCCCAATTCTGTGTAGGTGCCGTCGTTGTTGACGCGGAACACTTTTCCTTCGTCAGTGATATGGTACTTCTTATTATTTAATTCTCCCATTGAAAATACAGATTTTAATTAAGTGGGTGCTAAAAATTAACGTTCTCTTGATTGTCGGATGAGGTTGAATCCTGAGGCGCGTAATCGACCTCAATGCTACGTGTCACCTGCAGGGGATATGAGAAAATCTCAGCCATATCGCCTCCGATGGCAGTCTTGTCGGTATTGCAGATCAGAGTGTACTGCGTGAGAGAATCGAGCAGCCGGCACGTATAGGCAGGGTTATCTCTGTTCAACAGGTCGAGAATCATTTTCACACCTATTGTCGTCACAAAATTGATGTCGGCGGATATGCCGGGTTCAAATGATCCGACCTCGCCCATGTACAGGTGTGTATTGGCCTCGACGCGCCGTGAAGCCGGCGTGATTGAGGCCATGAAATCACTGTAGTCAGGCATCCCGTCAGGAAGGCAATAGAAAATCTCTCCCGCAAAAGCCCTTTCCCAGCAGCCAATAGATATGAAAGCCATTCCGTTGGGTTTGGCAAGCAGCTGAGCTGCGTAGAAATCGCCCTCACGGTTATCGGCGCAACCGACCATTACCGTGTCCTTGTCGCAAAACGGTTCAATCTCAGCAAGAGGAACTGATTGAATCGGCCGGTTGGAAGTCTTGACCAGAGCAGAGGGATTTATCTGAAGGATACGCTCCCGCAGAGCGGTTGTCTTGAACTTACCTACATCGTGGATGCCGCATTGGTGGCGGCAGATGTTATGATAGCGCATTACATCCATGTCAATCAGGAAAAAACGGCCCACGCCTGCACGTGCAAGTTCAAGGGCGACGAGTGATCCCACCGAGCCGCACCCTATTATCACCGCACCTTTGCGGAGCATGGTGTCAGATTCAAGAATCCCGGTATTGCGCGAGAATATATCCATTTTAAGGCAGACAGGTTCCAGATCGCACTTCCGGCCGAGATGGTCATGGAATATAACCTTCCCGTCACTGTCACGATACCCGTAAATCCCGTTCCCGGGGCTTTGGGATACGTCTGTGAGGAAATTCCCGAGCAAAGAGGGAACAGGAGCTCCCGGAGCTGTTTCCGGCCGCGAGAGGGCAACTATATTATAATAGTTTGTGTCCGGGAAATGATAACCCCATAGTTCGCATGGACCCTCTATGTGCATCGGGTAGCATACCGTGGGACGTCTTGGCTTGCCAAGCATGTACTTATTGATGTCGGGCAGGCTTTTCATTTTTCATAACTGTTATGGGTCGGGTTGAGCGGGATGAGTCAGAGTGATCGTTCTTCCCAACGCGTTTTTTCAAAGGGGTTATTTCCTGTTCGGGTGCGGGATGGACTTTCATGGATGCAATGCAATATCCACCTCCGAGTCCGAGCAGAAGACATCCCGTTGACACTGCAAGCATGAGGGCTCTTGATTTCTTACGGGGACTCCGCTCGGCGACAGTTTTGTCACATCCTTTAGGTGGAACCTCAAGAATCCCGTCAGTCCCATGCGCATCCGCCGGCTGGTCGACAGAAACGCTGTCATCCGCATTAAGGTCAGAGATGCCCGATATGCGTGGTGTCAGGTTCCTGTGGTTTCTGTCAATATACCGCAGCTTGAAATACTTTTCGGGAATAATATCATCGCCTACTTCGACAGCTGTCATCGAATATTTGCCGTGAGCCGCCGAGGCATCAGTCCCGGCGGGGAGATGGTATAGAGTCAGACGGAAAGCCGGATCGATATTAACCAGTCCGGAAATCACACCGTATGGATTCCGTGATGCAAAATCGGAATTGGTCACATCATCTGTGGGTGAGAAATAATCCATCGAGCCGGGATGGCGATGCCACAAGCCCAGTACCTGCAACCGGTGATGATATAGATTCGCCACGGAAGTGCTGAGATAGCTTACGAAATGCGGGTCATATTCAAACAGGGCCTTCTCATGGACGCATTCAAGACCGGGTGGTATCACCTCCATTACAATCCACACTCCATTGTCCAGAATATGGCCGAGCAGAATGCCTCCTGTTTCCAAAGGGTGCATGGCGAAACTTTCCCGGACTATGGCGTTATAAGCCCTGTCGCTGAAAACCACCACCTCACACGGAAGATTCATTTGCATAGTGCGGCCGGACTTATATTCCGCCATGACGGTTGAATTCAGCTGCCGGCATATCTCCTGTGAGCACCAGCTCAAAAGCCGTGAGCCACTTAACGGCCCATCCGAGCACGGAAGCGGCGGAAGATGTGGTGTGGCCGATTTTCTGGTCATCTGCCTCGTTGGTGCACAGATACCTGTTCTGCACTTCGTCAATCAGAAGATGGGAAGGTTGGAATCCGGCTATCTCGATAAGCTCGTCTATGTCCGGGAGTACCGGATAGACCTTGACCGAGGAACCCATCTTGCGATGGGGATGGTTGTTATCATATACAGCCATGACATAATACTGCATTTTTTTGTTGAACTTTGATTCATAGACTCCCGGCTCCAGCATGCCTGTCCAGCATAGTCGTCCGTCATCAAGAGTATTAAGTTCAAACTGAGGGAAACTATTGGCCATCGCCATTTTTTCCATCGTAAGACGAGTTGGATCGGTCTCATACCATTGGGCAGCCAACTTGCCGCCTGCGACTTCAACCGTAACCTCGTCGGTCGTTCCCATCGCCTTTCCGCCGGGAGCTACCTTCACAGTTTCCCTGTGCATGAGCCGTTCCCTTAATTCGGCTCGCTGGCGTGCCGCAGCATCTTCACCGGCGAATCTGCCGGCCGGAAGCGTTATATTGATGTCCATAAGCTAAAATATATTAAAGTATAGAATGTTAAGTTGTTATATTTCTGTTGAAGCTATATTCCCTCAATCTCCCCAAGAAGACGGTTTGTCATGTCGACAGCCGACTGAACAGGTATTTCAAGGTCGCGTATCGACTGCAGGACCGGTTCGGCGAACCTGATACGGAAATCCCTGCCCTGCATGTCGTGCCATGCCGTGCAAGTCGAATCGACAACCTGTTGCAGACCGCGGCCGACATGCTCTATGTCCTGTGCGAAATCCAAAGTGTTCATGGTAATATCCTTTCCGGTCAATCTAACGCGTATGTTCATTCGGGTCTCCCGCTGCCAGATGGCGCAGAATGGCGAGTCTCTGCTGCTCCTCCTGTTTTTCCTTGATGCGGCGCATGCCTTCACGGAAGGCGACAACCTTACTGTCAAGAATCCTGTCGCGAGCTTCGCAGAACTTGCCGGCGGTTGTCCCGTAGTCCGGTTCATGCCTGGCGGATAACGACGGAGAGGTAAGTTCCGCCAACATTGTTTCATGATTCTCGACCTTGTCGCGGATGGAAAGAAGCCTCCTTGAAGCGTCAGGAATCATAATCTCCGTTATTCTCCCGATCAGCATATCTCCCGATTGGGATGATAAGTACCTGTCACGTTCCGACATCATTGAAGCCAGGAATCGTTCCCCTTTCTCCCGGCGGGCCGTGGCTTTGCTGAGTTCTTCCCCGGCACGTCTCATGTCGCGTTCCTCGCAACGGCAAGAGGGGACATAGGTGCCGGTTTCCTCATCATACCGTTGGCGGTCAGCGCATGCGTAATAAACAGAACTTGCCACATCATACCGATGTCTTGCGGAAATTTCATCAGCTGTCAGCATGTCAACCTTGTTGCGGGCCTGCATAAGCGCATTGTCAAGGAAGGCGCGCACCTCGCCACGAATCTCCGTAAGAGAGATTCCTGCACGCATAAAGGCTGTATCGAGATCGGTCAGATAAACGATATCAACATCTATTTCAGCCATAGATTTCAGATGTCGGCTTGGGCCCCTTCGTGGTTCAACGCATATTCAATACGAGGAGGAAGATAAGAATCCGCCCATCCGGCGTATTTCCCGGCGAGTGCCGCAATCAATTCCTGCCTGCTCCGGAATGCTTCCTGAAACTCCTCGAACTTGGTGTCGCACCATGACTGCGCCAGGCGACCCATGTCTCCGTTCAAGGTCGTGTAGAGATCCATAAGTGCGGCCGAGAGTGCCTTGAGTTCCTGCTGGAGGTCAATCAACGCGGCAGACGATACATAAGTTCCTGTGCTCATAAATTTTCATATTCCAAAGCGTTCTGTTGAAAATACAGGAGGGGACCCTCCTGGAAGTCATTGATTTCATCCCGGAGCGGCAGAAGCAAGTCGCGGTCCTGCATGAACTGGTCATCCTTCCATTCCCGGGCTACCGATTCAATGGCCGAGTCAGTGCGTCGCAACTGCACGTCAAGATTATCGGCAAGTTCCATCAGTTTTTGTCGGAACGCCATCAGTTCATCCGGGTCTATTGTCATAGCCATGATGGCATGTTATTTATATGGTTTGAATTTTATAGAGATATTTCTGCGGTTATCCCTCATATAAGCTCTGAATCGGGAGGAGGGACGGTTGAGAACAAACAGACGGTTTGCTGCATAAGAGTCCATAATCTTCATGGAAGCGCCTTCCGGCATCTGGAGTGCAATACGATAATTGCACATGTCGAGTACTTTCGGGTCAATCCGTACGGCCGCTGCAAGCGTGTCAGCCTGCAATATTGTAAAGACCCCGACAGCCGGTCCGTTCGCAAGAATATAAGCCATGTGTCTTGCTGCGGCGGATGGTTTGGGTACGATGCCGGACGAATCAGGGTCGAAAGCTCTTATTCCTTGCACATCGAAGCCTGCAATGTAGATATGTGGCTGGACAGCTTCCGGATTATTCCGGCGCAAATCAACCTCCTCTTTTATGTCGGCGAGAATACTCGCTGCCTCGGTCTGGGTCCGGGGGGCGGAATAGTTGATACGCGAAGCGGAAAGATGTCTGTCAGCCTCGGGCCATAGCGGATTGTCGATTCTCATGCCGTTGAGTGCGACGACAGTCGCGGAGTCCGGTTCGTGAGCGTTGACAGCAGACAGTATCGCATGGAGCGCTATGCGCCCGGCAACCAGGGTCTCTCCACCGGCCACAAGTATGTTGTTTCCATTCTCCTTTACAAGCGATATGCACACATCAACCTGATTCACTGCGATTGACTCGCCGAGATAGATTGGAACTACCTGAGGTGCGGATGCCGGCAAGATGTGTTCCGGAAGAGTGCGCCGGGTTTCGAATTCAGGAAGTTCGTCAGAGCGGAACACGATGACAGGCTCATGGCGGTATGTATTGTTTTCGGCAAACCGGGACAGAGAATCGAGCATCCCGTCAATGTCATCCTTAGTGGCGAAGAAACCTTTGGCAAGTCTGTTGTCGTAAGATGCACCGGATTCAGAATTGTAGATACATTCACCGGTGCGCAGTCGAGGAGTCTCGCGTGGATTTTCCATGGTGATAAGAGACTGGAAGTCGTTGGGAGTGCATTTGAACACCACTCTGTTGGCAATCAGGTCGCGCGGAAGCATAGAGGAGGGCGGAAGTTTCTGGGTGGCCAGTATAAGGTTGATCCCGAACTTACGGAACTCCTGAATTATGGTGTGAATCTTGGCATTGGCCTCCTGTGAGCTCTTGTCATTAGTCTCGTCAAACAATTTCTGGAACTCATCAATAACTACAAGAAGCCTGGGCACATTGAGAGTCGGATCAATTCGTCTCAGCTCCACGATGCTGTTCGCATTATATTGTCGGCACAATTCCATGCGTCGCGCTCCCTCTTCCTCAAGCTCGCGGAGAATGCTAAGACCGAATTCCCGCTCGGCTTCCGGAGCTATGACGCGAGCATGAGGAAGATTGGCGATAGCGTATGCGTTGAACTCGACTCCTGAAAAGTCGATGAGATACATTCTCAGTTCATCGGGAGAGTATTTGAATGCGGCATTTAGAATCAGGGAATGGAGGAATACGCTCTTTCCCGAACCGGGAATTCCGATTACCACGGCAGTATTCTGGCCGCTCTCCTGAGTTATATGGAGTGCGACACTGTTGCGCTCGGGCGATAGCCCGAAAGGAATGTCGATGCCGTAACAGCTTTCCCCTTTCCACCAGTTATTTCGGTCGGGCAGATAGTCCGACATCATAATGCGGTCGTTCTCGTCCGACCGGCTGTTGGAAACGGATTTTACAATCTCAATCAGTTCATTGTGGTGCAGAGTGGGGTGCAAGGATTCTGCTATCCGGAAATGGTCTTCACTATGATGGCCCTCACATATGGATCCGAAGAGCGACTTCCCGGCATTTTCAAAATTAAAGATGGCCGGTATATTGAAGAATTCCTCCGGAGATATGTGCCGGTTGCGTCCATTGTCAGAGGTCAGCACCAGCATGCCGACACCTGCGCGGGGACCATTCTTTGCAATGAGCCGGAGCATGTTCAGAGCATCTTGTTGCAGGCCTGAAGGAAAGGACTTGACTACAACCAGTATGAATGGTTCCGCAGAGCTTCGTCCGGCGTTATACTCCCGCAAAGTCATATCCGGTTTTATGAGCAGATTGCGGATTATGTCGCTTATGTGGCGGTGCAAGTCGCGAATCTTATCGCGGACAGCCTCCGTGTCGGAAATCACGTCATACAGTTCCCTGTCGAGTGTGTTGAAGGCAGTGTCAAGGCCGGACATGTCTTCCATGTCAAAAACCACAACCCTCAGTGAGCGGGGCGCGTTGTCACGGAAAAGTACACCGGTCAGAGTGTCAGCGAAAGTTTCGGCAATTTCTTTAGATTTTTCATCGTAGGTAAGCAAGAGCGGTCCGGAGCCCATGGCATCGACGAACTCGCGTCGGTGCAGTTTTATATCTCCGAACGGATGGCCGAAAGACAGGGTAGACCGACCGTACTGCACGATAGAGGCAAAAGTGCGCGGTTGCGTGGAACCATTAACAGAAAATTCATGGTCAAACCTTGTGTCAAAGGCAATAATGGCATTGTTGACCGAGGGGACTATTATGTCCAGTATATTCTGTGGTATTTCCTCAATATTGTTGATTTGAATAAGGCGGCTTATTTTATCGAGCAGTTCACGGAATATGCGGTTATATTCACCGATGTAATACTTCATTCTTTCATGCCTCGATTCGAAGACCAGTTTATAAGGGTGGTCATCCTTAGATGTCAGCGTGTTGATTGAATCGAGTATTTGCGAGATGGAATCGATGCAGGCAGAAGATAAGGGGGCATTTGTCGGCACATTGGGACTTTCAGAGACTTCAGTATCTACAGAGCCGGAATTGTCAGCCGACAGGCTGCCGATAAGTTCGTCATATTCCACAGCCGGCATCCAGACAAGAGAATCACAATCAGATCCGAGAGGACCCGATGCTACCGGAATGTCGGGAGTGAGATGTATATTTCTGAGAGTCTCAAGCGAGAACGGACCGTAACGTTCGCGATCCATCTCCGCATAATATATGGTCTGTGTCATATTCTTGATACTGAGTGAATAAGATTCCTGTTAAGCCGCATGATAGACCATATCTCTAAATAAGAGATATGGATGAATTGCAACTATTTGAAAATAAGATATTTAATCAGCGCAATAAATCATGATGGTAAAACATTTCAATATCATAGCCAATCACCGGGATGTTTTGACGGCGAAAAATGTAACCAGAAAGTCTTGATTTAAAGAAAATAATTCTTAAATTTGCAAACGGATAGGTATCTCTTATTTAGAGATATGGATGAACTTAAAACGCAACGGGTAGGCCGATTGGAGGTCTGTCCGTTTTTTTGTGAGAAGTGGCAGAGAGTCTCATGCACAGTCATTATGATTTCATCGGAATTGTTCTTCTTCCCTAAAGCTCAGAGCCTGAACAAAAAGGTAACAAGATTACCGGGGAGTACACCGGAGTGATGATTGATGCAGATGAGATTGCAGCGACATCAGCGAAAATACGCAAGAATGCGGCACGTAATATCCGTCGCGCGCCAGTAGCACGCAAGCGTTGATAGAACCTTGACATACGACACACGCCCGGTGTGGGCGTGGTGCTGACAACAGAACGCCCCGGACCGCTGCGGTCCGGGGCGTTGTTGTGTATGGCTGTGGCCATGTATGAGGGATGCCGTTTCAAAAAAACGGATTCTTATCTTGGCAGGGCGGCGTAGGTGAGAGCTATGCCGAGCAGGATTATGCCTATGCCCACACCGAGCAGGAAGGTGACGGGGACGCAGAGGGCTGTTATGGCCGCTGCCGCGCCTGCGAGCATCAGGATGAGCCCGACTACACGCAGAGCCTTGTTGCCGGCTCTGTGGGGCTGAGAATCGCTTGGTGAGGCTGTGTCAGCGACATCGCAACATCCTTCGGTTTGCCAGACATCCCCGCAGTCCTGACCGGGAGTGGTGACATTGGCCGATGTGATGCGGTTGTCGATTATTTCCTCGCGGATTTCCATTTCACCGGCGGGGTCTTCAATCAGCTCCGTGACCTCGCGTTCGCGGTTGGCGAAATAGTGCGGGTCACCGTGGGTGAGGAGCCGGGCCTCGGTGAAGAGGCGGAATTTGTGGAGGGAGAAATTGCGCGACAAGTCCTCGCGCAGAGATTCGATTAAGGTTTCGGTCATCTGAGCCGCTGTCGGGGCGTAGGTCTTGCCGTCGTCGGGCTCGAAGAGACCCGGGGTGGCGGAGAGGGTGGAGGTGATGTCCTGGAGAGTGTTCGTGCGGTTGTAGCCGGTGTCGATCATCTCGATGAGGATGGTGCGGACGGCGGGTATGTCGGCGGCTTCGAGAGCGGATTGCAGTTTCTTTTTCATAGCTGTTGGGATTAGGGGTGATTTTCGGGCTTCCGTCCTCACACGGCGCCGGGATGGCGGAGACGCGGTGCGCGACGGTGGTCGCGCCACACCCGGCGTGCCAAGCCCGCCAGAGGAGGGTGGGGGATTCCGGCTTCCGCCCTCACAAGGCACCGGGACGGGGCGCGGAGGCGGGGGACGCGGATGGGGCTTTGTAAGGTAAACGCGGGGGGAGGGGTAAAGGTTTTTGTAATTTCGGGTGGGGAGAGATAGCGGTTTTTTGTAAAATCGGGGAGGTTTTTGCAAAATCAGGGCGGAGGTGAATTGAAATTGCGGAAAATTTGTTAATTTTGTTGTTTAGTTATGGAGCAGATGAAAAAAATACAGGAGTGTCTGGGTCCCGAACTCGGCGAGATGAATGAAATCATCGCCGGGACGTTGCACACGTCCAATGAGATGATGAATGACATCGTGACCCTTTATCTAAAGATAAAGGGTAAGCAGATACGCCCTATATTGGTGATACTGAGCGCACGGATGTTCGGCGAGGTGACGCAGGAGGTGTTGCTGGCCGGCGCCGCTCTTGAGATGCTTCATAACGCTTCGCTGATTCATGATGACATAGTGGACGAGACCGAGTTGCGCCGGGGTGTGGCCACCATCAATGCCACTATGGGGAACCATATCGCCGTGCTGGTCGGGGATTTCTTCGTATCGAACGCCCTGTCGGCCGGCATCAGGACCGGCGACATAAGGGTAATCTCGGCCCTGTCGGCCCTCGGCAAGGAACTTAGCCTCGGTGAAATCGACCAGATCTGCAACGCCCGCGACCATGCTCTCGACGAGAGCAGCTACTTCGGCATGATACGCCAGAAGACGGCCTCGCTCTTCATGAACTGTGTGCGCATGGGTGCGGAGCTTGGTGGAGCTTCGGACGCTGACCTGAACCTGCTTGTGCGTTATGCCGAGCTGTTGGGTCTCTGCTTCCAGATACGTGATGACATATTCGACTATTTCGAGGATGCCCAGATTGGCAAACCGACAGGCAATGACCTGCGCGAGGGGAAGGTGACACTGCCGCTGCTCTATGCGCTGCGCACGGCTCCGGAAGAGGAGGCGCGCCCGATGCGCGACCTGCTTCTTGGCGGAGACCTGACTACTGCCGATATTGAACGGCTCATAGAGTTTGCCCGTCGTCATGGGGGCATAGAATATGCCTATGGCCGTATGCGCGAGATGCAGCAGGAGGCCGAAGCGCTCATAGCACCGCTGCCCGATACGGAGTCGAAGCGGGCTTTTACAGAGATATTCGATTACATCATAGAGCGCAAGTTCTGATTGCGGCTGTTGAGAAAGGGCGCAGTCAAAAACATCGAAGTCATTACAGAGGAAGTTATTACCGCTACTTAACAGAGAAAAGCGTATGTTGAAACGCTGCATGATAGAGGGTGTCGCCGAGGCCGGATGTGACGAGGCCGGGCGCGGATGCCTGTGTGGGCCTGTGAGCTGTGCGGCCGTGATATTGCCGCCTGATTTCGAGGCTCCGGAGCTTAACGACTCCAAGCAGCTGAGTGCTGCGGCGCGTGAGCGTCTGCGTGAGCAGATAGAGCGCGAGGCATTGGCCTGGGCCGTGGTGATGGTCGAAGCCGAGGAGATAGACCGGATAAACATACTGAACGCTTCAATCACCGGGATGCAGCGTGCGCTCGATGCGCTCACGCTGCGGCCTCAGCATATACTGGTTGACGGCAACCGGTTCAGACCTTATCTTGACCCTGAGAAGATGATGGATATTCCGCACCACACGGTGGTGAAGGGGGACGCCACTTACATGTCAATAGCCGCCGCTTCGATACTTGCCAAGACTCACAGGGATGAGCTGATGACTCGGTATGCTGAGCAGTATCCGGGCTACGGCTGGGAGAAGAACATGGGCTACCCGACGAAGGCGCACTACGAGGGGATAGGGCGGCTCGGTGTGACACCTCTGCACCGGAAGAGCTTCAAGCTGCAGAAGGGGGAGTGCTGAAGGGGCGGGGACGCGGTGCGCGACGGTGGTCGCGCCACAACCTGCGAGCCAAGCTCGCTGCCGGACGTGCGGTCTGAAACTTGAGGCCCCGAACTTAAACCCTAAAGGCTAAGCCCTAAAACCTAAAATCTAAAGCCTAAAGCCTAAAATCTAAAACCTAAAGCCTAAAACCTTGCGCAGGCGGCGGAGGAGGGGGGAGATGCGGGGGACTTCCTCGAAGGTGCAGATGACTCCGAGGTAGATGATGAGCATGATGGTGCGCGTGGTGTACATGAGCCAGGTGGGGAACATGCCCTCGATCCAGATGCCGGCGGCGTAGAGGATGGCTGCAAGCAGCGTGTAGGCTCCCATGCGGCCGAGCTGGTAAGGAAGCGGGTAGTAGTGGCGCCCCACGAAGTATGAAATGACCATGACCGCGAAGTAGCTGCCGAGAGCTGCCCATGCCGAGCCGAGGTAGCCGTCGGGTATGCCGATTGCAGATACGAGCCAGATGTTCAGTCCGAGCATTAGCGCGAAGCAGATTAGCGACATGTACATGCCCCACTGGGTGCGGTCGGTGAGCTTGTACCAGAGCGAGAGGTTGAAGAACACGCCGAAGCAGAGTTCGGCGGCCATCATGATCGGTACCACCCGGAGTCCGGACCAGTAGCCGGGCGATACGAAATGCTTGAGAACGGGGAGGAAGAACATCACCCCGAGGAAGATGAAGAGCCCGAAGACGACGAAGAACTTCATGGCATCGCAGTAGGCCTGTTTCTTGTTCTCTCCGTCACCCTTGGCCTGGGCGAAGATGAAGGGTTCGTAGGCGTAGCGGAACGCCTGGGTGAACATCACCATTACAATCGCTATCTTGATATTGGCTCCGTAGATGCCCACCATGGAGCGTGCGGCCTCTTCCTGGCCCTTGAAAAGGTAGGGGATGATAATCTGTCCCATGTTCTGGCTCAGGATTCCGGCAACGCCGAGAATGAGGAGCGGCCAGCTGTAGGAGAGCATACGACGCAGGAGCTGCCCGTTGAAGGCGTATCGGCGCCCCGTAAGCTCTGGAAGAAGGCAGAGGAGCACCACGACCGAGGAGATGATGTTGGCGAGAAAAATCCAGCCTATGCCGAATGAGAGGCCTCCCAACGGCTCGTAGAACCATGCTATGACGGCTGGTGCCACGCGTTGGAGCCAGGGGCACATGAGCAGGAAGAAGAGGTTCAGGCCGATGTTGAGACCTACGTTGAGGAGCTTTATTCCGGCGAACCGGAAGGCTTTCTTCTTGTATCGGAGGTAGGCGAACGGGAGGTTGGAGAAGGCATCGATGGCGACCGTCACTCCGAGGAGCCAGACGTAGAGGCTGTGGTGAGGCAGCAGCATCATTCCTGATACGGGACGGAGGAAAATCGACAGCAGCGCGATGAAGAGCACGGAGGTCGTTCCGACCGATATGAGCGATGTGGTGTAGACACGCTCGGGGTCGGCTTCCTTGTTGGCGAAGCGGAAGAATCCGGTCTCCATGCCGTAGTTGAGGATTACGAGCGCGACAGCCGTGAAGCTGTATAGATAACTGACTATGCCGTACTCCTCGGTGGGGAAGAGGTAGACGTAGAGGGGGACGAGGCACCAGTTGAGGAAGCGCCCCACGATGCTTGACAGGCCGTAGACGGCTGTTTCTTTTGCTAATGATTTTATTCCGGCCACTGTGGTGAAAAGGGTGAGAAGGTGGTTAAGGTTCTTAAGGTTCTTAAGGACTTTAAGAGTTGGTTATTGGTCGAAAAGAGAGGGCTGGGAGGGGGTGGGGAGGTCGCCGAGACGGCCGAGGTGGCGGTAGGCGAGCTCGGTCACCTCGCGGCCACGGGGGGTGCGCTTCAGGAAGCCCTCCTTGATGAGGAAGGGTTCGTAGACTTCCTCGATTGTGCCGGGATCCTCTCCTATCGCTGTGCCGATGGTGCTGAGACCGACGGGACCACCCTTGAACTTGTCGATGATGGTGAGCAGTATGCGGTTGTCGATCTGGTCGAGGCCGTAGCGGTCGATGTTGAGGGCCTCAAGGGCGTGGCGTGCTATGGCGAGGTCGATGCGGCCGGAGCCACGCACCATGGCGAAGTCGCGCACTCGGCGGAGCAGCGAGTTGGCTACACGCGGCGTGCCCCGGCTGCGGAGAGCGATCTCCTGCGCCGCCTGTTCGTCGATGCCGATGCGGAGCAGTCCGGCGGAGCGCTTGACGATGGTGCAGAGCAGTTTGTGGTCGTAGTATTCGAGGTGGCACTGTATGCCGAAGCGGGCCCGGAGGGGAGCGGTGAGGCTTCCCGAGCGGGTGGTCGCTCCGACGAGGGTGAAGGGGGAGATTGTGAGCTGTACAGACTTCGCGCCGGGTCCTTTGTCGAGGAGGATGTCGATGCGGAAGTCCTCCATGGCCGAGTAGAGATACTCCTCGACCACGGGGTGCAGACGGTGAATCTCGTCGATGAAGAGGACATCGTGAGGTTCGAGCGACATGAGTATGCCGGCCAGGTCGCCCGGTTTGTCGAGCACGGGGCCGGAAGTGGTCTTGAAGCCTACGCCGAGTTCGTTGGCGATGATGTTGGAGAGAGTGGTCTTGCCCAGACCCGGAGGGCCGTGGAGGAGTGTGTGATCGAGAGCCTCGCCGCGCATGCGGGCGGCCTTGACAAAGACCGAGAGGTTGTCGATTATTTTCTCCTGCCCGGAGAAGTCGCTGAAACTGAGCGGGCGGAGGGCTTTTTCTATATCTTTTTCCGGCCCGTCGGGGCGGTCCTGGTTGAGCCGGATGTCGAAATCTTCTGTCATGATGCAAAGTTAGCAAAGAATTGAGACATATGCAAAAAAACGGGAGGCGGGTGCCTGACGGCGCCACGCCTCCCGCAACATCAAGGTTACGAAAAGGTGATGTTTCCTTTTTGTGGGTATTTTTTCGGGCTTCCGCCCTCACACGGCACTCGGGCTGGCGGGGGTTAGCCTTCGTTGAGGGCTTCGAAGTAGCAGTCGGCGATGGCTACCCATTCTTCGAGGGTGCCCTGGGTGGTGTAGCCCTTGGCGTCGGAGGGGGTGCCGAGCTGTTCGGAGGCCTTCAGTTCGGAGAGGGTGACTACTACCGGGGGCACGTCGATGCCCGGGCGGTAGAAGTGGTCGATGCTGACTCCGGCTGCGTCTTCCTCGATGGCGTAGAGCTGGTCGTTGAAGCGGTAGAGTCCGGTTACGCGGGCCACGCGGGTGGAGCCGTCGCGCGGGTCGGTGACGGTTACTTCGGGGATGTAGTGGAAGCCGGCGTCGGGGACGCTCCAGATTATGGCTCCTATTTCGCGGGCTTTCATATCTTCGGCCATCTGTGTTTTGGCCTTTTCGAGCAGGTGGGGTGATGTGTTTGACATAGCGGTGTGTTTTTCTGCGCGGGGCTTGGGCTCCGCGGTGTGTTTATTAGTGTAACAACTTTGGGTGGGGTTAGGTTTTAGGGAGCGCGACGGTTGTCGCGCCACACCCTGCGGGCCAAGCCCGCCAAGAGAAGAGGGAGGACCGGACTGGGATTCGGGCTTCCGCCCTCACACAGCAGCGGGGAGGAGGGGGATTCGGGCTTCCGCCCTCACACAGCACCAGGGGGAGGGGCTATCGGGCGTAGGAGGCCATGAGGGTTTGCCAGTAGGCGCGGAGGGTGGACCAGGGGACTATGTCGGGCTGGCCTTTCATGGGGGCTACGGTGCGGCCGTTGAGCTGGATGGTGGCGTAGCAGGTGCCGCTGGGACCGCGCGAGATCAGAAGCAGCAGGTTGGCTCCGAGGGGCGTGATGTTCTGGATCTTCCAGCAGTCGTCGAGGTCGTCGTAGTCGAGTGGAAGGTCGAAGCAGCCCGGAATCTTTATCAGCGAGAGGAGGGGAAGGAGAGTCTCTGCGTGGCCGAAGTAGGCGTTGATTACGGGTTGGATGGCTGTGTTGCAGAGGGCGGAGTCGGTGTCGGCGATTACGCGGCGGAGGAGGGGGGAGGTGGCGCGGGCGGCTACCGAGGAGAGGGGTGTGACCGAGTTGCGGAGGTAGTGCTGTAGGTTGGAGGCACGCCAGCAAGCCTGGTATTCGGCTACGGTCATCCATTGTGTGGTGGGAGCGGGGAGCCCGGCGGCGCGGTTGCCTTTGAGCACCTCGTACATGTCCATGGTGAGGTCGCGGAGCTGCCGGTCGGAGAGGGAGGTCTTTGTGAACAGACGGCGTGCGGGGGCTCCGGAGACATGGCGGCGCACGAAGTCATCGTAGACCGGTTTCCAGTCGCCGTCCTTGCGGTATTCGGCATATTCGCGGTCGTAGGTGAAGCAGCAGACGAGCGAGTCGAACTGCGGGCCTTCGTTTGTGCGTACCTCCATCTTGTCGTTGAGACGGATCAGTTGGTTTGTGAACTGGTACATGGTCATTACGACGCGTGGCACGTGCGATGCGATTGCGTTGATGCGTACATTCTTGTCGGCGAGTCGCGGCAGGGTCTCGAACATGCGCTTGCCGAGCAGGCGTTCCTCGCGGATGCCTGTCTGGGAAAGGTCGCCCCAGTTGTCCTCGTTGGCCGATTCTACAAGATTCATGAGCGAGAGGAATGCCTCGCCGGTGTCGGAGAGGGTTCCGGTGTTGCGTCCATGTTCAAGGGCCTTGAGTACCTTCTCCATCTTTTTCGGGCCGGAGAGGTAGCGGGCACCGTGCCGCGCCACGTATGAGGCATAGACGGGGGTCAGCGAGTCGGGGAGATATGGTATCTGTGTGCATGCTGAGAAGTCGTATGGCATCATGGACCCGTCGAGCACCGGAGGGAGCGGTACGTAACGGTTCTTGTTCTGGGCATGTGCAGGAGCGATGCACGAGATTAAGAGCAGCGTGACCCAAACGAGGCCTTTAAGTCTTGTAGTCATCGGGAATAGTTAAAATGTGTGTCACTCTTCTTAACAGATGGGCGACGGAAAAGTTTCAGCAGGGTATTGTGATTAGAAGGGGTGGCCATTGCTGCGGCCTGCGCTTCGGGGTCAGAAGCGGCGGCAGGTGATGGTGGCGGCGGAGGAGCGGAGCACGAGGTGCTTGCTGTCGAGGGTCAGGATGTCGAGGTTGGCGGGGTTTCCGGCGAAACCGTAGCCGTAGAGCTTCTGTTCTGTCGGGTTGGTAGGGAACTCTACGCTGATGCGGTCTTCGTCGAGGTGGCACGAGAGTATGCCGGTGATGTCGGTGTCGGGGTTGGCGAGCTGCAGGAGCTCAAGGTTGACACAGATGAAGAGATCTTCGGGGTAGACGATGTTCTCGCCCCGGTCTTCTTGGGGGGTGTAGGCGATTTCGGTGATTTTCCAGAAGCCGTCGATTTTGCCGTTGTGGGATGCGCGGCGGCAGGAGGGTGAGACGAGGGTGATGAGGGAGAGGATTATGATGGGGATTAGCTTTCGCATGAGGTGAAATGGTGGTTAAGGGTGGTTAAGGGGTTTAAGGTTCTTAAAGTTTTTAAGGTTCTTAAGGTCTTTAAGGGGTTATTTGAACCAGCCGGATTTGGAGATTGAGAGCATGGCGCCGAAGGAGTTGCCGAGCAGGGAGCCGTGGTCGCCGGCGAGCGAGAGGGAGGCTTCCCAGCCACGGAGCTTGCGCGGGTGGTACTTCACTTCGGCGAGCCAGCTGAAGTTGTTCTCAGGGTGCTGGAACGGTTTGTTATAAGTTCCCCAGCTGCGTGTATGCGACAGCAGCACACGGTAGCCGACAGCCGACGAGGGGTTGCCCTTGAAGCCGATGTGGTGGGAGATGATTCGTGTTGAACGGAATGTGACGTAGTGGTCGGAGTTGTAGACGGGCGATGTAAGGAGCGGGTTGCCGATTCCCTGGCCCCAGTGCTGCCATCCGTTGTATATATAGTTGTTGTAGTAGTTGTCGCGGCCGGAGATCTGGTAGTTGATGGCGGGAGTATGGTCCCAGTAGACCGAACCGGCCTGGTCTTTCATATAAAGGAACTCATACAGGATATCTGACACGAAGGGGTTTTCAGGCAGCCGGCCCTGTACTCCATACAGGCCATCCTTCCAGGGGTAGTCGAAGAAGAGCATTGAGTGGTCTTCGAAGAAATGCTGGTAATATATGCGTGCCATCCAGCCGGAGGGATCCTGCCATTTTAGCGACATGCTCCAGTTGCCGAGGAAATTACCCTCGACGTTCATCTGCTCGCCGCCGCCTGTATCGGCTCCACCGCTCATCGGAATCAGTGCCTTGAGCCATGCCTTGAGGTAAGCGGGGTGTTTGTCCCAGCGGCCATCCTTGCCGTTTGTGCCGGGGAACCAGGTCTTTCCGGCGAATTCAGAGTCCATGACGAGGCCGAGCTCACCTTCGAGAGGGAACTTCTCGGCGTTACCGCCTCGGAAGTATATCGCGCGCGAGCAATACATTGTGCCGAGCGTGTAGTCATAGTCCTTGCTTGCCCAACGTTTGAGCCACCAGTCGTCGGTGAACATTCCGTAGGCCACGTGTCCCTTGATGGCGAACATTTCCTTGCAGCCCCAGACGTTGGCATAGTCGAAGATGCCGATGCGTACCTGCGGAATCGGGTGCGCGTTCCAGCCCTGAGTCAGTGATCCGGATGACAGGTCCCGGTCGAGGAAGCCGTCGGAGATCTCCTTGGCGCCGATCATCGCGTCGAGGCAGCGGTAGCGGACCTCGGCATATAGCTGCTGTGGCATGAAGGTGGACTGGGTGCGGTGGCCGACACCCATGTCGATGCCCGCTCCCCACGAGAAGCGCGATTCGCGGTCCATGTCCTTGAATGCGGAAAGGCGCAGCCAGAGGTTGTTGCGTTCGAGCGAAGAGAAGCCGTAGCGGTTTGCCTGAAGCCAGAACGGGTTGTGGGCACCGTCGGAGAGCGAGACCGCGAATTCGGCACGGTAACGTATGGAGTCGTTCCATTCAGCCGAAGCCGAAGCGGGGGCGAGAGCCGCGGCACCAGAAAGGAGAGCGGCAAGAATATATTTGAGCCTCATAAAGTCTAAAAATCGTTAAAAAACTTAAATCGTGAGTGCAAAATTACAAATAAAACCCAATAAAACACGCAGAAAACAATATTTTTTCAAAATGATTTGGTGAAAAAGAAAAAAATCACTACTTTTGCAGTCGCAAAATGCGCCGAGGTGTGCAGTTGCAGTCAAGTGGCCCATTCGTCTATCGGTTAGGACGAGAGATTTTCATTCTCTAAAGAGCAGTTCGACTCTGCTATGGGCTACCAATAAACAAATATCGACACAAAAGAAATTTTTAGAAATGGCAAATCATAAATCGTCATTAAAAAGAATTCGCCAGGCGGAGAAGAGAAGACTTGAGAACCGTTACTGGGCAAAGACAGCGAGAAACGCAGTGCGCCGCGTGCGCAAGATGACCGACAAGGCAGAGGCAGAGGCAGCCTACAACAAGATCAGCAGCCTCCTTCAGCGTCTTGGTCGCAAGAACGTTATCTCGAAGAACAAGGCTGCGAACCTTTGCAGCGGTTTGGCGAAGCATATCAACAAGCTTGGTTAAAGACATAATCGCCGGCTCGGGGATACGGAATGAAAAAACCGTATAAGGCAGATTCCCGGCCGAGCGATAGCGTAGGCCCATTCGTCTATCGGTTAGGACGAGAGATTTTCATTCTCTAAAGAGCAGTTCGACTCTGCTATGGGCTACTCCCCAAATCCATCCTATCCCGGAGGTCGGTGTCAGCATGCTGGTATCGGCCTTCCACGCATTTAGGCGGGAGCTGAAGCTCTGCGCAGGGACAAATAACAGAGACGGGGTGGGGACTTTCCGGGGATGTTTGGTTTGTAATGGCGGCAAGATGAGAATTGTAAAGAGTCTTTTCAGGAGAGGTGTGAGGCAGTTGAATAAGTGGAGGCTGATTTCGCCTGAGCTTACTTCGCGGCTTCTGTATTTTAATGTGTTCGGGAGATTTCCGGATATTGATAATCCGAAGGACCTTAATGAGAAGATTCTTGCCCAGGCTTTCCGCGGAGATACCTCGGGCTGGAGCGAGCTTGCCGACAAGTATGCCGTGAGGGCATATGTGGAGGAGAAGGGGCTCGGCGACATCCTGGTGCCGATGTATGGCGTATGGGACACGGTGGAGGATATTGATTTCGATAGTCTTCCGGACAGTTTTGTGCTGAAGACTACGGATGGCACCGCAAGGAATATAATTGTAAAGGATAAGTCTTCGTTAAATCCGGAAGCGGTCAGAAAGCAGCTCCGGAGGTGGATGGATGAGAAGAGGATTAATGATGAGCCTCATTATCAAGGAATCAAACGAAGAATCATTGCAGAGCATCTGCTTGCAACGGATGATGGGCTGGCTCCGACTGACTATAAGATATATTGCATAGGTGGCCGTGCGGAGTACTGTCTGGCATGTGTGAACCGGGACATGAGGACATTCAGGGGTAATTTTGCGCTTTTTAAACTTCCGGAATGGAGGAATATCAACGGCATAGCAGAGAATTGGAAAACGGATAAGATGGTGAGACGCCCTGTGCATCTTGAGGCCATGATTGATTATGCCGTGCGTCTTGCGGGGGACTTTCCTCTTGTGAGAGTTGATTTTTATGAGGAAGAGGGGAAGGTGTTTTTCGGCGAGATGACATTTACTTCTTTTGCCGGTCGAGCGGAGGTTTTTACGCAGTCAATGCTTTGCGAAATCGGAGATAAGGTTCAGCTGCGGTAGGTCGTTATGGGGCTGCTATTGCTGTGGCTGTCTGTTGTGAAATTTCCGCGCTGTTGAAGCGGGATTGCCAGTTGGCGAGGGCGCGGGCCGACATGGTGGCGCGCAGGCCGGGGTCGAATATGCGCGGGGAGAGGAGACGGGCGCAGTCTGCGATGGTGATGTCGCGGTCGAAGAGGATGGCGCAGTCGGGGGTGGCGAGTTCGGAGATTGAGCCGACGTCGGTCGAGATGACCGGTATGGCGTAGGACATGGCCTCGCCCATGCTTATTGGAATTCCTTCGGAATAACTCATCATTATGAACCAGTGCGGGGAACGGGTGGATAAGCGTCTTTGGATTTCCGCATTGGGTAAAGCTCCTTCGAATTTTACTTTGAAATTGGGAACGGTGATTGCTGCGGCTTTGGTTTCGAGAGCCTCCATGCATTCGCCGTCGCCTATTATTGTCCAGCGTAGAGGCTTGGCGGGATTAGTGCGGGCGACTTCCGTAAGCACGTCCATTATCATGTCAAGACGTTTGATGGGGTCGAGGCGTGCTACGGTGAGGAGTTCGAGCGGACCGTCGCAGGGTGGCTGTCCGGATGCGGGGGCATACAGGCGGGTGGAGCCGAGTGGTGCGAGATGGAAGCGGGAGGCGTGCTCGGGGAAGCGGTGGCGGAAGTAGTTGAGGCCGGCTGCCGAGATTGGGAAAACGTGGTCGATTGAATGGAGAAGCCTGGAGCGGACACGGCGCGAGCGGAAGAGCATCTGGTGGTCGTAGATGTCGGAGGTGTGGGCGCGTGTTGACATGTGCCAGCCTTCTTCACGGGCGAGGAGGGCGAGGGCTGCGGCTGAGTTGTGGAACCATAGGCTGTAGAGCACTGTGTCGGAGGGCGTGAGACTACGACGGCGGGTAATCTTCTTGATGACGCGCTTTATCGTGACAGTGTTGAGAGCCTGAAACAGCCCTTTTGCCCATTGGGCAGGTGTGCGGGCCTCGCCGACCATCATGCAGAGGGAGCGGAGCACGAAAGGATGAAAGATGTAGAGGAGCTTGCGCACTCGCGAGTGCACCACCGGATTGTCTGCAAGGGACCAGTCTGCCACAACGCCGTCGGGGAGCCGGGATTCGTAGCCCATGGTGCGCGGAACGTTCTCGCAGGGAACGAGAATCACGCGGTCGAAATGGCGTCGCAGGGCAGAGAGTTCCGAGTCTACAAAAACCTTTTCCGAGTAAAGGTCGCCCGGATATTCGTTGGTGCAATATATGAGACTTCTTTTGTTTTTTTTCATCTTGGTGGGAATGACACCGCTTTGGAGGAGACACTTCAGGGGGTGGTACTTTGGTCAGAAGTTATTTTTGTGTGACAGTGCTGCTCTTGCCATCTTCCATAATAACGGATTTGCTGCCAAAAACATATATAACCTTGATTTTGGGGAGAGGGGGAGGTTGTTTTCCTTGCGGAAGCGGCGGTAGCGGGTCATGCGTTCCTTGCTGCCTGACCGGAAAGCCATTGCGCAGATGTGGGCGGACTGGCGGGTGTAGAAACCCTGCATGGCGGATGCCGGAACGCCGAAGTGGCGCTGCATGATGATGGTCTGCCGGGTGGCTCCGAGGGAGTAGTCGAACTTGCGGTTGTAGTCGGTGCGGTGGGAGATGGAGTCGTGACCAACGGTGTAGTGGAGGGTGACGCGGGGCAGGATTACAATTTTGCCGGCATGGGCCATGGCGAGGATAATCTGCTGGTCCTCGCAGGTATAGGCGGGGTTGATGAAGATGTCGCGGTGGGCGTTGACCTGAGCCATGAGCATGTCCTTGCGGTAGAGGGCGGTGCAGAGGTGGATCATCTTTTTTTGTGAGAGCAGGGGGGCGCAGAGTTGACCGGGCGCGTAGGTCTCGATGCCGTCGGGGGCCGGATTGTCGGGATGGCGGTGAGGGTTGAGACCCTGTTCGTCGCAGCAGAGCCAGTCGGTCGCTACGAGCGAGACGTCGGGGTCATTTTTGATGACTTCAAGCTGAGCCTGGAGTTTGTGCGGGTCTACCCAAAAGTCGTCGCCGGCGCAGTCGGCGAGGAGGTTGCCGCGGGCGTGGTCGATGCAGTCGAAGTAGTTACGGACCACTCCGAGGTTTTTGTCGCGGCGGAGGTAGGTGATGCGGTCGGGGAAGCGGGCGGCGTAGTCGCGGCAGATGGCTTCGGTGCCGTCGGAGGAGCAGTCGTCGCCGATGACTATCTCGACTTCGGCCTCGGTCTGCTGGGCGAGGATGGAGTCGAGGGTCCGGGCGATGGTGGACTGCTGGTTGTAGGTGACTACTATTACTGAGATGGTCATGATAATTCGGGCTTCCGCCCTCACACAGCTGCGGGGGAGGACGGGGATTTTCGGGCTTCCGCCCTCACACAGCTACACCACTGCGGGGTGGGGAGGCGGGGCGCGAGGGTGGTCGCGCCACAGGCGGCGTGCAAAGGCCGCCGGAGGAGAGGGGCGCTGGCAGTTGAGCTGAGTTTGGGCAGTTGTTTTAATCAGGGAGCGGCCCCACTTGGGGTGGGGCCGCTGTGAGAGGTGGTGGCTTCGCTGAAGCTCAGCGCTTGAACAAAAATTTGGTTATTTGAACTTCTTTTGGTTATTCAAATTACCTTTGGCTATTCAAATTTACCTTTGATTGTTCAAATTTCACTTTGGGTGATTAGAAGTTCTTTGGTTATTTGAACTTCTTTTTGATGTCGGCGGGGATGGCGTCGTTGTGAACGCCTACGCCGAGGGTCTTCTCAAGGAAGAAGGGCATCGAGACGTAGAGGTAGCCGTCGTAGAGCTGGTTGGTGTCCCAGGAGTTCTTTACCTTGTAGTATTTGTTGCCTTCCTGGTCGGTGGCTGTGCCGACGATGACCATGCCGTGGTCGTCGGTGGTCTCGTAGTTGTCGAATGTCTTCTGGCGTGATTCCTGAGTGACGGTCTTTTCCTTGACGGGACCCTTGATGTCGAACTTGGAATTCTCGCGGTCTTTGTCGGAGAGTTTTACCCAGCGGCTGAGCTCGGTGTCGGTCATGTCTTTCTGGTCCTTGTCGTCGGGCAGGAGGGCGAAGCCTTTGTTCCATTTGAAACCGCCTTCAGATACGTCGGCAGCCCACATTACTGTCCAGCCTTTGTCGAGGGCATTGTCGACGATGCGCTGCATTTCCTCCATGGGGACGTTGCGGCTCTCGGTCCATGCCCAGTTGTCGGGAATCTCGAGGATGATGTTCTCGTAGAAGGGATGGTGGGTGTAGCTGGTGATGTTGACGAAGTTCTCGGGTTCGAGTCCCATTTCCTTGGCCCACTGCTGGGGGGTGTAGGTCTTGCCGTTGTAGGTGAATGTCTCGGGCACCTTGCCGAGGTATGCGTCGAGGATGCCGACGAAACCGGGGAGCCATGCAGTGGTGAGCTGCTTGTTCTTCTGCCCGCGGCTGAGAACGGCGCGTAGGTATGCCTCAAGGGCTTCGGCCATCTCGTAGTGAGAGTGTTTCTCCTCTCCGTAGTTGAGGCCGGTGTACGCCTCTTCGGGCATTGCGCCGTAGAGGGCTGTCATGTTGAGGACATCGCCCCATGATCCGCCTTGGGAGAAGTTTACGGTGCCGTTCATGCGCATGAACTTCTTGGCCTTGTCGATGTATGCGTTGCGGACAATGTACATCTCGGAGATGTCGAGTTCGGGGCCGCCCTTGCGCATGACGTTGTCCTCAAGGGTTGAGAGGCCGGAGAAGGCCCAGCATGTTCCGGACTTGTTCTGGTCCTTGACCGAGCCGGTCTTGTTGATTTTCACATCGGTGAACTTGAATCCGGTCGAATCAGGATTCTCGATCTGGGGCTCGGCAGCCGGTGCCTGGTAGTAGGTGGCGAAAGCTGAGGCCGAGATGGCTGCGCCGAGGGCGAGGGTTGTCAGTTTCTTCATTTCTTTGGTGTTGTTAGGTTTAGATTTTCAGGTATTGGACTTTGGTTTTCGGGCTTCCGCCCTCACACTGCTGCACGACAGCGGGGCGGTGACGACAGCTGGGCGAGACGACGCCTGGGCGAGGCGGCAGGCGGGGAGAGGGTGGCGGGGGGGAGAGATGCGGGTGCAATATTAGTAAAAAACGGGGGGATATGCAAATATTAGGAGTTTTTTTGTTAATTTTGCACTTTCGTTCTTACAAGACTCTTTGGCCGGAGGCGTAAGTCGGCCGGGCGGAGAGGCAAATAACCTAAAACAATCTTTATGGGTGGCTTTTTTGGCGTAGCCTCGAAGGTGCCGGTCGTGAATGACCTTTTTTATGGCACGGACTACAACTCTCACCTGGGCACGAAGCGTGCCGGCATGGTGACGTTCGACAGGGAACATGGTTTCAACCGGTCGATCCACAGTCTTGAACGCAGCTATTTCCGCTCGAAGTTCGAGGATGAGCTTGACGGATTCAAAGGCAATATCGGAATCGGTGTGATAAGCGACACGGATCCTCAGCCGATTATTGTCAATTCACACCTAGGCCGTTATGCTGTGGTCACTGTGGCAAAAGTCAACAATGACAGGGAAATAGCTGATGAGCTTCTGAAGGAGCGCATGCACTTCAGTGAGCTTTCGGCCAACAAGATCAACCAGACCGAGCTGGTGGCTCTGCTGATCAACATGGGTAAGGATTTCCGCGAGGGTATCAATCTGGTGTACAGCAAGGTTGACGGTTCCTGCTCGATGCTTGTCATGACCGAGGAGGGGATAATCGCGGCCCGCGATTATCTGGGCCGGACGCCGATTGTGATCGGTCGGGGACCGAACGGCTATGCGGTGAGCAGCGAGACTTCCGCTTTCCCGAACTTGGGTTATGAGCGGCTTCGCGATGTAGGCCCCGGCGAGATTGTGAAGATTACTGCCGAGGGTGTGGAGGTGCTTCAGGAGCCTGCCCGCAGGGAGCAGATTTGCTCGTTCCTCTGGGTTTATTACGGCTTCCCGGCTTCGAGCTATGAGGGCATCAATGCCGAGGCTGTGCGCGAGGCTTGCGGCCGTGCCATGGGTCGCGAGGACAAGACCGACGCCGACTGGGTGTGCGGTGTGCCAGATTCGGGTGTGGGCTTCGCACTCGGTTATGCGGAGGGGAACGGTATACCCTATCGTCGCGCGGTACTGAAATACACGCCGACGTGGCCCCGCAGTTTCACACCGAGCAGTCAGGACCGCCGCGAGTTTGTGGCCAAGATGAAGCTGATTCCGAACCGTGCGATGCTTGAGGGGAGGAGCGTGGTATTCTGTGATGACTCGATTGTGCGCGGCACGCAGTTGCGCGACAATGTGTGCACCTTCTTCGAGGGTGGGGCGAAAGCGGTACATGCGCGTATATCGTGCCCGCCGCTGGTGTATGGCTGTCCGTTCATTGGTTTCACTTCGTCGAAGAGCGACCTGGAGCTTATATCGCGCCGGATTATCCGTGACTTCGAGGGGGATGACAAGGCGAAGCTCGACAAATATGCCACTACGGGTACTCCTGAATATGAGCGCATGGTCGGGGAGATTGCACGCCGTCTTGGGTTGACTTCGCTGAAGTTCAGTACAATCGAGGATCTGGTGGAGAGCATCGGGATGCCTAAGTGCAAGGTCTGCACGCACTGTTTCGACGGCACGGGGTGCCGGCCGGATGTGGCTTGGAGAGAGGACCATGGTGAAGAGAAGAAGGAGGGGTGATAACCTCCGGAAGAGAGATATGCTGCAGGCGGCGCCCGAAGTTCGGGTGCCGCCTGCTTTTTGAGGGGACAGACGGGGCGCGGACGCGGAGCGCGACGGTGGTCGCGCCACACCCGGCGTGCCAAGCGCGCCAAAGGAGACGGGGGGATTCGGGCTTCCGCCCTCACACTGCGCCACGGATAATGGAGGGGAAGAGAGAGGAGCGGTGTTTTAACAATTAATAATAGAGCCGGTAATAAACCTGGTGGGTAGGTGGAAATCTAATTAATGTTGGAATATTTAACAGGAGATTTTAGTTATGAAGCAGAAAATAGGAGGATATACTTTACTTTGCGCTGAGGTTGGGACTTTGGCTAAGCGACGGTTTTGGGCTTTGGTGGTGGTTCTGGGGGTTGGGCTTCTGTCGGGGGGCGGGTGTTCGCGGGCTGCCAAGGAAGCCGGGGATGATGGTCGTGAAGTGATGATCGAGAGGGTGCGGGCGGTCGACAAACTGACCCTGGCCCAGATGCGGGTGTCGAAGATGGCTGTGATTGATGACGTGAAACCGGATTCGGCTCGTGGAGCGAAGCAGATGGTCGCGGCTATTGTGGATGCTGTGAAAATCGGTGACCGTAAGGCGGCGTATTCTTACGACACGTATATGCAGGCTTATGTGGATCTCGCTCAGGTCGGGGTTGATGATATTGATGTGGATGAGGAGACCGGGCGCGTGGCGCTTCGGTTGCCGCAGCCGCAGGTGGAGTTCGCGGGGCGTGACGCTGGAATACGTGAGGATCATTACCGCGTGACCGGACTGCGCAGCCAGATTGGACCTGAAGAACGGGCTGCCCTCAAAGAGAAGATGAATTCGCAGCTCAAGGCTGAGGTTAGGGATAACGGAGAGTTTGAGGCGACTCTGCTCCGCGAGGCCAGGGAGCGTGGGGAGAGCTATTTCAGGGAGCTTCTCGGTGGAATGGGATATGGTGACGTTACAGTAAGCTGGAGATGAGTGGACATGCCCGTAAAGGTCACGCTATCTTATGATGCGGGCTCGGGCTTCTTTAGCAAGGAACAACTTCAATAGGAAAATTTGAGATGAGAAGAATATACACGATATTGGTATTGGTGCTGTTGGCGGTGGTGGCCGCTGTTTGTTTTGTCGGGGTAAGGTGGTGGAATGATTCGCCTGAGGCGGAGCGCGTCACGCTTACGCCGGCGCGGATAAGCGAGGTGCGGCCTATGGTGGCTCTGTCGACGGTGGACATCTATGAGGAGATGCCGCTGAAGGGCCGGATCGGGAAACGGCATATTGTAGCGCGTGTGGCCCTGGAGGGGAGCGTGAGTTTTGATCTTGAGAAGATCGGACTTGAGGAGCGGGGGGATACGGTTGTGGTGACTTTGCCCCCGGCAACGGTGACGCTGCGGGAGTCGACGAGGCCTGATTCTTACCGTGTGATTGACACTTGGAACGAGAGCTTCCTGGGGTCGGCCAACTTTACGGCCGCCGAGGAGAACGCGCTGAAGCGGCGGTTTATGGAGGCGGCGCGGCGCGGGGTGTACAGGAAAGGGTATGTGGACGAGGCTGAGAATCGGGCGCGGCAGAGTGTGGAGCGGCTTCTGGGGGCTTCGACTGGAAGACCGGTGGAGGTCAGGGTAGGGAGCTGAAGGTCTGCGCGGGGGACAAATAAAAGGGGATAAATAAAAGGAGGGCGCGGGGATACGGTCGTGGTGAATGGTAGTGAGAGTCGGGCTGTGCCCTCTCACCAAACAAAAAAGCTGCATCCGGGAGAATAAAAGAGACAAGGGGGAGAAGAGGCGGGGACGGGGAGGATAAAAATGATTAAAAAAGGGGGCGGGTGTTGGAAAATGACGGAATTATTTGTATATTTGCGCATTATTGGAGAATTTTTCCGGGTTTGCCTCTGATGTCGGGTTTAAGAATGCGATTAGGCTCTGATTGGGGTTTAAGAATGATATTAAACGCTGACGGGAGGTTTAAGAAACTGTTTTAAAAGGCGGTTTTCAAACGACGGCCACTTTTATGTATGCCATATTATGACGATAAACGAAATTACTGAGCTCCGCAGGAACGGAGATATTGAGAAGGCTTATGAGGAGAGCGTGAGAATGCTTTCCGCCAACCATGATGACCATGATGCGCGTGTGATGACCGCGCTGTGTGTAAAGTCTCTTATGGAACGTGCCGCCAAGTCGGGCGACGCGGATTCGCTTGTGAAATTTCTCGGGGAACTCGCCTCTCTTCATCTTGAGGAGACGGGCGACGCGGCCATCAACAACAAGGCCGCATGGGATGTGCGTGCCGTAATCTATGGCTGGAAGGATGAGGCCTTCGACATGGACAAGGTGCGCGCTCTCTTCGACGCTGTGTCGCAGATCAGTTTCGAGAAGCCTCACCGTTATTATTCGGTGCTGCTCGACGCTTTCCTCAAGGTGCGTGACGCGCAAGGAAACCCTTGGGCAGACATGCCTGAGATGGTTACGTGGTGGGGTCTTGAGAATCTGTTGCCGGAGGATTTCGAGCGCGTTCGTCTGACGAACGGTCAGATGATGCCGTCGCTCGCGGAGCGTGCCTACACGGCATGTTACAAGTGTCTGCTCGCCGGAATCGAGGCGGGTGAGATGCGTGACGAGGCAGAGTCGTTTATCGGTGACCTGGAGGTTCTGGAGGAGACTCATCCGGAGTTCCAGTATATTCAGTATCAGAAGACGCGGATTCTTCAGGCGCTCGGCCATCAGGATGCCGCTCTGGCAGCTGCACGCGCCGCGGTGCGCCGTCGCCGTCATGATTTCTGGTCGTGGTCGCTGCTCGGTGACATTGCCGAGAACGATGCCGACAAAATCGCTTGTTACTGCCGGGCGTTGACCTGCCGTACGGATCCGGGTTTCCTGGTGAAAGTGCGTCGCAAACTTGCCGTAATGATGTACAGGGCCGGTTTCTATGCCAACGCACGCCGTGAGTTTGAGAAAATCATCAACATATATGACGCGAAGGGTTGGGAACTTCCGGCTGATGTGGCGGGTGTCGCCGCGCAGCAGTGGTACGAGATGACCGAGCCGGCGATGTCGAACCGTGGTTTCTATATGACCCATGCAGCCAAGGCAGAGGCGTTCCTGAGCGGTGACATGCCCGAGACGGCAGTGCTTGTCACGAAGTTCAATCCGCAGAAGCAGACGTGCAGCTATGCGACCGCTGACCGCAAGCGCGGTTTCTTCTCGACGAAGAGGATGAACGAGCGGTTTGCCGACAATCAGGTGTACATGGTGCGCTTTGATGGCGAGCCGGGTGGTGACAAGGCCTCGAATGTGCTTTCGTGCCGCCGTGTGATGGATGTCGCCCAGTATGACGGTATCTTCTTCCGTCAGGTTGAGGCGGAGCTTAACCTGCGTCCCGGCATGGCTTTCCTCTTTGTGGATGATATTTATGTGGATGGTACGCTGCTTCGCGGTCATCAGGGGGGCGACCGTGTGGTGATTACTGCCGTGCTTTATTATAACATCAAGAAGGAGAGCTGGGGCTGGCGCGCGATACGTCTGCGCGAGGCCGGGGTGTGATAGGGCTGACCGGGGCCGGGTGGGGCTGATATCGGACCGGTGAGGTGATAAGGCTGATAGGCCGGATAGGGCTAATAGGGCTAATATCGGACTGTGGGATAAAAACAAGGGGCCGCTTGCTGCGGCTCCTTGTTTTTTGCTTTAAAGCGGGGCTTCGGGCTTCCGCCCTCACACTGCTGCCGGGGGCGGGGAGGTTACATGACGTTGAGAAGCTCGATCTCGAAGATGAGGGTCGAGCCGCCGGGGATGCCGGGCTGGTTGAGCTTGCCGTAGGCTTTCTCGGCGGGGATGTAGATTTCCCATTTGTCGCCGACGTGCATCTGCTGGAGGGCGATTATCCAGCCGACAATGAGGTCGCGCAGACGGAATGCGGGTGCTACGCCGCCACGGCTGCTGTCGAATGTCTTGCCGTTGATGGTCTTTCCGGTGTAGTGGACGGTCACGACGCTGCCCCGGTTGGGCGTGCGGCCGGACTTGTTGCCCGATTTGAGCACCTTGTAGAAGATGCCTCCGTCGAGGGCGTTCACTCCCGGTTCCTGTGCCTTGGCCGCGAGCCATGCGCGGTTCTTCTCGATGTATTCCTGTTTGGCCATGACCGGTTATTTCTTGGAGCGGGTTTTCTTTTTGGGAGCGGCGTCCTGGGCTTCCATGAGAGCCTTGACATCGTCGGCGGTAAGGCTTTCGGGGTCGGTGCCCTTAGGTATCTTGTAGTTGACCGCCTTTTTCGCGCCCTCCTTCTTGAAAGCGATGTAAGGACCGAAGCGGCCGCGGAGCACCTCGACACCGGGGAGCTCGTCGAAGCTCTTGATGAGACGGTTGGCCTCTTCCTCGCGCTTATTCATGATGAGAGCCACGGCCTCTTCGAGAGTGATGGTCTGCGGGGCGAGATCCTTGGGGATTGACACGAAAGCTCCGTTGTGGCGTATGTAAGGGCCGAAACGGCCTATGGCGGCCGTGACTTCCGCGCCCTCGAACTCGCCTACCTTGCGGGGCAGTTCGAAGAGTTTCAGGGCCTCTTCGAGAGTGATGGTCTGGAGGCTCTGACCTTCAGTCAGACTGGCGAACTGGGGCTTCTCCTCTTCGTTGACCTCGCCAATCTGCACGACCGGTCCGAAGCGACCGATCTTGACCGATACGCGGCGGCCTGTGGCGGGGTCTGTGCCGAGCACGCGCTCGCCGACCTTGTGCTCCATGCGCATGGTATCGACCTTCTCGATAAAGGGGTGGAAACCGCCGTAGAAATCCTTGAGCTCGGTCTGCCAGGGGAGCTTGCCCTCGGCAATCTCGTCGAATTTTTCCTCGACGCGTGCGGTGAAGCCGTAATCGAGGATGTCGGGGAAGTATTCGGTGAGGAACTCGTTGACAACCATGCCGACATCTGTGGGCACGAGCTTGCCGCGGTTGGAGCCGTAACGCTCGGTGTGGAGCTTGTCGGTTACCTTGCCCGCCCGGAGTGTGAACACGTGGTATTCGCGCGGTGTTCCCTCACCCTCGCCGTGAATGATGTAGTCGCGGCTCTGGAGGGTCGAGATGGTGGGGGCGTAGGTCGAAGGGCGGCCGATTCCGAGCTCCTCCATCTTCTTGACAAGAGTGGCTTCGGAATAGCGGGCGGGTGCCTGCGTGAAGCGCTCGGTGGCGGTGACTTCCTGCATACGGAGTATGTCGCCGGTCTGAAGAGGGGGAAGGAGAGTGTCGCCTTCGGACTCGGGGGCACCGTCGTTGTCGACATTGGCTCCGTAGACTTTCATGAAGCCTTCGAAGACGAGGGTCTCGCCCGTGGCGCGGAAAATCTCGCTGCTGTTGCTGAGTGCGATGTCGATGTTGGTTTTCTCCAGACGTGCCTCCGACATCTGCGAGGCCACGGCACGTTTCCAGATGAGCGAGTAGAGCTTCTGTTCCTGTGCTGTGCCGTCGATGGAGTGTTTGTTTACGTAGGTGGGTCTTATGGCCTCGTGAGCCTCCTGGGCGCCCTTGGAGTGGGTATGGTAGCGGCGCATGGAGAGGTATTCCTCGCCATACTTGCCGCTGATTTCCGAGGCGATGTCGCGCAGGGCGAGTTCGGAGAGATTGGTCGAGTCGGTACGCATGTAGGTGATGTGTCCCTCCTCGTATAATTTCTGGGCTACGCGCATGGTGGTGTTGACCGAGAAACCGAGCTTGCGTCCGGCCTCCTGCTGTAGGGTGGAGGTGGTGAACGGTGGGGCGGGCTTGCGGGTGGTGGGTTTCTTGACCACGTCGCTAACGCGGTATTCGGCATCGCGGCAGAGGTCGAGGAATGCGCGTGCCTCGGCATCGCCGGCATATCGGCGCGGAGCCTCAGCCTTGAGCGCGGCACCGGCGGCGGTGGCGAACTGTGCGTTGATGCGGTAGAACGACTCGGGGGTGAAGGCGTCGACCTCCTTCTCGCGTTCGCAGACCAGGCGTAGAGCCACGCTCTGCACGCGGCCGGCTGAGAGGGCGGGCTTGATTTTCTTCCAGAGCACGGGGCTGAGCTCGAAGCCTACAATGCGGTCGAGCACGCGGCGAGCCTGCTGGGCGTTCACGCGGTCGATGTCGATTTTGCGCGGGTTGGCGATGGCGTTGAGGATGGCAGGTTTTGTGATTTCGTGAAATACGATGCGGTGCGTCTGCTCCGGCTTGAGCCCGAGAACCTCGTAAAGGTGCCATGCGATAGCCTCACCCTCGCGGTCCTCATCGGATGCGAGCCAGACGGTCTCGGCCTCCTTTGCGGCGCTCTTGAGCTTCTTGACGAGTTCCTTCTTATCGGCCGGAATCTCGTATTTGGGCGTGAAGTCACCGTCCACATCCACGCTCATGCCCTTCTTCTGAAGGTCGCGGATGTGTCCGAAGCTCGACATGACCTTGTAATCCGGTCCTAAAAATTTCTCGATTGTCTTGGCCTTTGCAGGCGACTCGACTATAACTAAGTTCTTCATATTGTTCGAATGGAATAAGGCATAAGAGCGGTTTTGAATCTAAACACACTCTAAGGCGCACTCTCCACCTATTATAACAAAAATTTCCGCAAAATTAATAAAAATAATTAACAACGCGTCAAAAATCATAAAACATCGTGGGGCATATCAAATGTCAATCTGGGACGAGAGCGTGAGTTTGCGGGTCTCGCCTACATGGCCGATGCTTCTGAGCAAGGGGAGAAGGTCGGTGTATGCGTGTGCGAGCACCACAAAATTTACTTCGGTCAGGTTACGCTCGTAGTCATATTCGATGTAGAATGTAGAAAGGTGCACGCCGTTCTCGCGGAAGACCTTCCGGTAGGCTTCCATGTCTTCAAGAATTCCCGACACGGTCATGCCTATCACCTTTGACTCCTGGCCCAGACGCCGTTTCTTCTCGTAATGCTCGAAGGCGACGAGCGTGAGCAGAATCAGAGCCGTCGCCCCGATTGATATGAGATACATGCCGATGCCGACGGCCATGCCGATGATGGCGGTCATCCATATGCCGGCGGCTGTTGTCAGGCCGCGTACCGCGCCTTTCATATGAATCATGGCACCGCCGCCGATGAAGCCGATGCCTGTTATGACCTGTGCCGCGATACGTCCAGGGTCGCCGTTCTTGAGGCCGAGGTAGACCTGCGGAACATATATGGAGAGGAGCATTGCCAGGCAGGCCCCCATGGATATGAGCGTGAAGGTGCGTATGCCGGCTATCTGCCCTTTGCGCTTACGCTCCGCGCCGACTGCTCCGCCGAGCAACATGCTGAGCACCAACCGGAAGAGGCTGTTGGTCATGTTGACCTCCAGCGAATTTATGTTATTGAGAAAATCTGAAATATAGTCTACCATTATTGTAAATTTAAGAATATGTGTACGGTTTTGGTCGCTTGCCGCCGGTTGCGGGGTGCCGTGCGCACGTCATAGGGCGAGGCGGCTGGGGCGTTGCTGCGCGGCGGCATTGCTTCGCGGCTGCGCGCCGGCACCAGAGCGGAATATGGCCGAGACAGTGCAAAAATACCATAAAATAATCTAAAACCACGAAAATATCCCGAAAAATTTGCATGATTAAGAAAAAAGCACTACCTTTGCACAACTTTCGGGGCGTAGCGCAGTCCGGTTAGCGCACCTGCTTTGGGAGCAGGGGGTCGAAGGTTCGAATCCTTTCACCCCGACGATATTCCGGGCGTATTACCCGGGAGACCTCCGGATAATCGGGCAATAGAGTCCGAAGCCGGTACACCTTGCCCAGGTGGCGGAATGGTAGACGCGCTCGTTTCAGGTGCGAGTGCTGCGAGGCGTGCAGGTTCGAGTCCTGTTCTGGGCACTGTAAGCGACTTAACTATTTGATTGTTCAAAAGTTAAGTCGCTTTTATTATTGATGTATGTCTAAAGGAAAGAGAATTTTACAAACAGGGGCGGAGAATAAATCCGGTATAATATCAAATCGGGATGCTGACCGGTCCTTTCTGGAAAGAGCTAATGGGAATTATCTGTTAGCTGTTGCGTTGTGGATAGATGATAGAAAGTGGAATGCCGCTGTGAAAATTCTGTTAAAGGGCCTATTGATAGTTATTATGGTGGGACTTGTTGTGTGTCTGCTGTGCTGGCCGGTTGCAATCCGTTTTGTTAAATAAGACGTTCGGGTTATTAATTAATCGGTAGGGTAGTAGATGCAGACCACATAAATATGTTATAGTTTCAATATAGATTATTTTAATTGGATTTGATTATGAAGGATTTTGTTGCTATTGATTTTGAGACGGCAAATGGGCGGCGGTGCAGTGTTTGCAGTGTGGGGATTGTGGTTGTGAGGGATGGCGAGGTGGTCAACCGGTTTTACAGCCTGATTAAACCTACGCCCAATTATTATTCTTATTGGACAACCAAGATACATGGCTTGACGAGAGTGGATACCGACAAGGCCCCGGAATTTCCTGAGGTGTGGCGACAGGTCGCGCCGTTGTTGGAGGGGTTGCCACTGGTGGCTCACAACCGCCCCTTTGACGAGAGTTGTCTGAAGGCGGTCTTCGCGGAGTATGGCATGGAATACCCTGGCTATGAGTTCTACTGTACGCTGGCTGCGTCGCGCAGGAGGCTCAAACTTCCCAGTCATCAGCTCCACATTGTATCGGAGGCGTGCGGATTCAACCTTGAAAATCACCATGATGCGCTTGCCGATGCGGAGGCCTGCGCTGCCATAGCATTGAAAATACTTTGATAGGCAGGTGTGACAGGTGAGTGCTCATTGAGGGTTGTCTCAACTGCCGGGAGGGTGTGAATGGCAATTCAGGATTGGAGGAGGCGGGTGCCGTCGATGCGGAGGCGGTGGGCTTTGGTGAGGTTGGTTTCGAGGAGGGTACGGTCGATGTCGTGGTAGCGGAAGGCGGATGAGGTGGGGTAGCGGTTGAAGAAGGGGTTGTCGTGCAGGTAGAGCCTGATTTCCTGTGTCTCGGGATGTGCTGAGACGACCCTGTGGTATTCGAGTATCTTGGGGACGGTGCGGGGGAGTACCTTGACTCCGGTCTTGCCGGTCTTGAAGTAGATGGCGGCTATGACGTGCCATGTGCGCCGCGTGCTCACGGCCTGCTCGGCCTCTTCTTTGGTGGCTTTGTGGCGGATGGTTATGTTGCGCCCGTGAGCCGCGTTTATGCTCGCCATGATGGCCTTGAAGATGTTGCCGTGGGCGGAGGTGTCGTGAAGGCCGTTCCAGAGGATGAAGTAGTGGATCATCTCGTGGATTATGGTGTCTTCGATGACGTTCTCGGGCAGGTCGAAGCGTGTGTTTATGCGTAGCGAGAAGTCGCTGTATTCCTTGAGTCCGTCGGGGCGGGTGCGCTGTCGGTACACGCATTGGCCGAGGAAACTGCCGGCGTCGGAGAGCTGCACGGGGAGTTTCGGCAGACGGCCTCCGAACATGCGGCGGTTGAACTCTTCAAATTTTTTCTCTATGTAGGCGATTGTGGGTTTCATTCAGGCTGAGGGGATGGTCAGATGGAGATGAGCATGATGATGGCGGGTACTTTATGGTTGTTTCTGCAAAGTTAGTTGCAATTTTTGAAAAATAGTTCCTGTTGTGGAGAAAAAGTTGGACAGGTAGAATAATAGCCGGAGGATTGTGGCAGATATGACTCCGGCTTGTTGATATCCGCAAGCTGTGTGCATGGGGATATCAACAAGCCGGAGGGTTATTTTTGCAAGCCTGAGTCTTGTGGCAGACTGGGCGCGAGGGTTATTTTGTTTTGGGGAAGTGGATGCGGTCGGGGTGCCATTTGTCCATTGGTGGGTGGTTGGTGGCGGGGTGGCCGATTGGAATGAGGTTGAAGGGGATGAGGTCGGAGGAGAGGTCCAGCAGGCGTGTTACCGGTTCCATTCTTTCCGGATGGGGATAGAGGCATGTCCATACGCCGCCGAGGCCGAGGGCATGGGCGGCGAGGAGAATGTTTTCCGAGGCGGCAGAGCAGTCCTGCTCCCAGAGGTTGTCGTCAACGCCGGGGAGGAACCGTTGCTTGTTGCCGCAAACTATGATCGCGAGGGGAGCCTGTGCCGCCATCTTGGCGTAGGGGAGCACGTCGGCGAGTCGGGCGAGAGTGTCGCGGTCATCGACCACGATGAATTCCCAGGGCTGCTTGTTCACGCCCGACGGGGCGGCCATGGCGGCGCGGAGAATGGCTGTGAGTTGTTCGTCGGTTACGGGGGCGTCGGTGTAGCGGCGCACGCTTGTTCTTGATAAAATGCCGGTATATGCAGGGTTTTCGGCAATTTCGGCGGGAATGTTTTCTGTAAGTCTCATAATTGTGTGGTTTTTCTTCTGAGAGGAAAACGGCGGGGGGAGAGGAAAGGTTTAGTGGTCATGGCAAGGTTGCGGCGCGGGAGGGGGGTAGGGGGCGCGAGGGAGGGAGGGGCGCGACGGTGGTCGCGGCACAACCTGCGAGCCAAGCTCGCCTTGGGACGGTGGGGCTTGGACGGTAGGGTTTGGACGGAGGGGTGGAGGCTGGGTGGTGCTTTGGTGGGGTTTTGACCGGGGGTGAGGAAAGGTTTAAATCTTTTTGGGGTGGGGCGTGGGCGGAATGGGGGGCTTAGTTGTTATAGATTAAAGGATTGGTTGGGGATTTGATTTCACTGAGACTATGGACGCACATGATGATATTAGGAAGGTTGAGGAGACACGGTGCAGCCCGGTGGGCTTGCGGGTGTTGAAGTGGATTGGAATCACGATGGTGGCTCTGGTTCTGTTGGTCGTTGGGCTGCTTTGTGTCGGCACATGGTGGCTGTCGCCGGAACGGTTGACGGCAATCGTGAACCGTGAGGCTTCGGAACGGCTTGATGCCGATGTGCGTGCCTCGAATGTCCGGTTCACTCTCTGGAGCACTTTCCCGCATCTGCGTCTTGAGATGGACTCTCTTTATGTGCGCAGCCGAACGCTCGACTCGATTCCGACCGGACTCCGCGAGGATCTTGACAGGTTCCTGGGGCAGCCGAAGGGAAATATGATGCATAAGTCCATTGGTGTGGATACCGAGGCAAATGCTGGTGCGGGCACCGGAGCAAATGTCAGTGGAAACGGAGCGGGAACTTCTGCTGATTTTCTGCTCTCGACGGCGCATATGGCGGGCGGCGTGAATCTGCTTAAATTGATTTCGGGTCAGATTTGGTTGCGCGATGTCGTGGTGGACTCGCTGCGCGTGAATCTTGTGGATGTCACTGATTCGATCAATAACTATTCTATCGTGCCATCGACCGGGAAGTCGAAGGTTCCTTATTTCGTGATTGACGGCATGAAGATCAGCGGTGCCGGTGAAGTGGCTTATCATAGTCTTCCGTCGCGTTCCGATGCACGGGTGGCTCTCTCAGGGGCCTCGCTCGAACCGCGCGGTCGGCGCGATGAGTATGCTCTGCGTCTCGGCGGCAAGGTGACGGTGGCCAGCGGTGGTCTGAACCTGCTGCGAAACTTCCCGGTGGAGCTTGACGGTGACGTGAGTCTCCGCTTCAAGCCTTTCGGAATTGCCACCACGGATTATAAGGTGAACCTTGGTGCCGTGAAGGGCCGGATGTCGATGGATATGGATATTGCCGGCCAATCGCGGCTCAACCGGTTCGCGTGCGCCCTGAACGGGTTTACTCTGAGCGACCTGATGGAATGGTTGCCGGAGGATAATTATCCGGTGCTCAAACGCCTCAATGCCGATGTCGAGCTGGATGCGAGCGCACGTCTCACCACCCCTTATACTTTCGCTTCGGTCTATCTGCCTTCGGTCGAGGTTGACTTCGATGTTCCCGACGGCGAGGTTTCCTATACCCTCTCCGACGGCGAACGATACACAGTCAATCAGGTCGGGTTGGAGGGACATCTGCTCTTCGACGGCCGTTATCCTGCCAAGTCGTATGTGGATATACCGGAGTTCTATGCTTCGGGACTTGGCGCGGAGGTGCGGCTGAAAGGGCGCATAACCGACCTGACCGGAGAACCGACGGTGCGTGCCACATTCAGCGGGCGGGGCAATCTTGCCGATGCCGCCCGTCAGATTCCGGCATTGAAACCATATGCGCTCAAAGGCAGCCTCGGAGTCGATGCCGATGTCTGCTTCAAGCTGTCGGAAGAGACACTTTCGGGGGCCATCCTTGACCTTCGGGCGCAGTCGGACGACATGGGGTTCACCTATGGCCCTTATACAGTGAATGTGCGCGGATTCCATGCCGGCACGGATGAGAGCTATGCCCGGGCGTTGACCGGGAACGCCCTGCTGCATAACGTACCCTTTGAACTGGAGGCCGGAGCCGATGCCGTAACGCTCGATGACTCGCGCGACTCGCTTTCGGTGACATTGGCCGATGTAGACTTCAAAGGGGGGCTTAGCCGCGAAGGGAACGGTGCGGTGATGCGACGCATGGATGTCTCCCTGAAAAGCCGTGCGGCCAATCTGACAACCTCGCATGGTGTGAAAGGTGGACTCGAAGGACTCGACGTGCGGTTCACGGCTTCAAGAATGAACGAGCCGCAGATTTCACCGGCCTTCGAGATGCCGGCCTCATGGACCGCCGACGCCCGTACTCTCGGATTCGCGGCCCATACTCCCGAATTCCTGAAGGTCACGCTGCCCGATGCCCTCGGCGAACTTATGAGACAATACCGCACCCGGCTTGACGTGAAGTTGGCAAGCGCGGAGGTGCGCATTCCGGAATATCCGGCCGAGAACCGACTGAGGGACCTTGATGTCAGTGCCTCGTTTGATTCGGTAGTTGTGCGACATGTTGCACTTTCTTCAGGCGATACACGAGGAGACATCGCCCTGCGGGTGGATAACCTGCGGCAGTTCCTGACATCGCCCACACCGGCACCTCTCGACCTTGACCTGGATTTGAATCTCGATACGGTACAGATCAACCAGCTTGCGCGGTTCTACACCGCCGGGCACCCGACATCGGCAATAGCGCGTGGCGACAAGGTGGCCATGGCCGAGGGAATCGACACCGTGGCGATGCTTCTCCCGCGCAATCTGCGGGCGAGGATACACGCCACGGCCATGCAGACGCGCTACATCAATCTGCATCTGTATGACCTGATGACCAACGTCCGCATAGCCGACGGACGTGCCGATGTCGATACTCTCCATATATCGTCAGACTTCGGCGCGGCCTCGCTCAAATACAGCTACGACACACGCGACATGCAGCGCATGGGGATGACAGCCGCCGTAAATATCGAGAACATCAATGTGGTGCGTTTCTTCCAGAACTTCCAGAAACTGCTGCTGATGATGCCCGAGATGAAGAACCTGTCGGGCGACCTGAGCGCGACCCTGCAGGCGCATATGCTGATGTTCCCGAATATGTATCTCAACGTTCCCTCGGTATGGGCCGACGCGCATGTGCGCGGCCGCGACCTCCAGCTTAAGCAGAACCAGTTCATACATCATGTGGTGCGGATGCTGATGATACCTGGCGACACCCCTCTGCAGATAGCCGACATCGACATACATGCCGGAGTACACAGCAACCTGTTAGAGGTGTTCCCGTTCACCTTCGAGATGAGCAAGTACAAGCTGACCGGTCAGGGATTGAACAACTTCAACGGCGAGATGTATTACCATATCGGCGTGGAGGACTGGCCGCTGAAGCTGCCTTTCGGCATCAATATAAAAGGGCATTACCACCATCCGGTTCTGCGCTTCGGCGGCAAGGACTGGCATGATGACAACGGCGCCGAGGTGACGGCCGGGGTGATGGATTATGACCGGATGAATATCATGCGCGAGACGCGGCGGTATATGGGCGAGTTCGTACACACGGCGGCAAGCTATACCGGTGAATGAAAACAAGGCTCCGTTTCGAAAAACGGAGCCTTGTTTAAAAGCTTTTACAAGTTTTTAGCCGACGGAGGCGCCGGGGGCTACCGGGGCGGAGGGGGAGATGACCGTCAGCGTGCCGTCGGGATTGACAGCCGAGAGAATCATGCCCTGCGACTCGATGCCCATCATCTTGCGGGGCGGGAAGTTGGCTATGAAGCAGACCTCCTTGCCGACGAGCACCGAGGGATCCTCGTAGCTGAGGGCTATGCCGCTCAGGATGGTGCGCTTCTCCATGCCGTCGTCGATGAGGAACTGGAGCAGTTTCTTAGACTTCTTCACCTTGGAGCATTCGAGCACCTTGCCGACGCGTATGTCAACCTTCTCGAAGTCCTCGTATGTGCAGTCTGCCTTGACCGGAGCCGGTTTCCATGCCTGGAGCTCGTTGGCCTTCTTGGTGTCGAGGAGCTTCTGTACCTGGGCCTGGATGGCGTCATCCTCGATTTTCTCGAAGAGGAGCACCGGCTCGCCGATTTTCGCGCCGGCCGGAACCAGGTCCATGCATCCGAGCATATCCCATGAAATCTTGTCGCCACCCAGCATCTTGAGCAGCTTGTCGCTCATGAAGGGGAGGAAAGGCTCGAACACGATGGCGAGGTTGGCGCAGATTTGGAGCGCGGTGTTGAGGATTGTGCCCGTGCGCTCCATGTCGGTCTTGGCGAGCTTCCATGGCTCGGTTTCCTGAAGATAGCGGTTGCCGGCACGCGCCATGTCCATGGCGAGCTTAAGCGCCTCGCGGAAGTGGAAGTTGTCGAGCGCCTCGGTCACCTTGGCCTTCAGGTCGTTGATCTCGGCCTGCAGCTCAGTTTCCTTCTCTGTCGGGTTGGCGGCGGGTACAGTGCCGTCGAAATATTTGTGGGTGAGCACCACGGCGCGGTTCACGAAGTTGCCGAGGATCGCCACCAGCTCGCTGTTGTTGCGCTGCTGGAAGTCAGCCCATGTGAAGTCGTTGTCCTTGGTCTCGGGGGCGTTGGCGGTGAGCACGTAGCGGAGCACATCCTGCTTGCCCTCGAAGTCGCGCAGGTACTCGTGGAGCCAGACGGCCCAGTTGCGCGAGGTCGAGATCTTGTCGCCTTCGAGGTTGAGGAACTCGTTGGCGGGTACGTTGTCGGGAAGATTGTATGAACCGTCGGCCATGAGCATCGAGGGGAACACGATGCAGTGGAACACGATGTTGTCCTTGCCGATGAAGTGGAGCATACGGGTTTCGGGGTCTTTCCACCACTTTGTGTAATCGTCGCCCACAAGGTCGATGGTGTTGGAGATGTAACCGATCGGAGCGTCGAACCATACGTAGAGCACCTTGCCCTCGGCACCCTCCACGGGTACGGGGATACCCCAGTCGAGGTCGCGGCTCACGGCGCGGGGCTGGAGACCCATGTCGAGCCAAGACTTGCACTGGCCGTAGACGTTGGTCTTCCATTCCTTGTGTCCTTCGAGAATCCACTTCTCAAGCGCACCCTGCCACTTGTCGAGGGGGAGGTAGTAATGCTTTGTCTCGCGCATTACGGGCACGCTGCCGGTGATGGCCGACTTCGGGTTGACGAGGTCGGTGGCGTTGAGCGATGTGCCGCAAGCCTCGCACTGGTCGCCGTACGCTCCTTCTGCGCCGCAGTGGGGGCAGGTTCCGGTCACGTAGCGGTCGGCGAGGAACTGTCCGGCCTCCTCGTCGTAGAGCTGCATGGATGTTTTCTCTACGAATTCTCCCTTGTCGTAGAGGCGGCGGAAGAAGTCGGAGGCCACGCGGCGGTGAGTGTCGGAGGTGGTGCGTCCGTAGACATCGAACGAGATGCCGAACTCAGCGAAAGAGTCCTTGATGATGTTGTGATAGCGGTCCACGATGTCCTGGGGGGTGACACCCTCCTTGCGGGCCTTTATGGTGATGGGTACGCCATGCTCGTCGCTGCCGCCGATCATGAGCACGTCCTGACCGCGCAGGCGGAGATAGCGGGCGTAGATGTCGGCCGGCACATATACACCGGCGAGGTGGCCGATGTGGACCGGGCCGTTGGCGTAGGGGAGAGCGGTGGTGATGAGAGTACGTTTGAAATCTTTCATAATTTCTATGCTGTTTTGCCCCTTGGCGGGGCTGTGGAGAACACTGGATGGTGGTTAAGGACCTTAAAGTTTTTAAGGTGGTTAAGGTTCTTAAGGTTTTTAAGGACCTTGAGGGGGAGGGGACCGGCAAAAAAGAAAGGAGCCGGGGAACCTTTCGGTCTCTCCGGCTTCCTGTCGGGGTGAGGCGACTCGAACGCCCGACCTCTACGTCCCGAACGTAGCGCGCTAACCAACTGTGCTACACCCCGATTTTCTTTGCGACTGCAAAGTTACAAAATATTTTTGTAATTTGAAAATTTATTTTAAAGAATTTAGGTTTTAGGTGTTAGGTTTTAGGCTTTAGATTTTAGGGCTTATGGGTCTTATAGGTCTAATAGGGCCTATAAAGGGGAGGGGGGAGAGGAGGGTGGGGAAAAATAAAAAAAGGGCGATGCTCTTCGTCGAAATCACTTCGCTGCCGAGAATGCCCTTTCAAACCTACTAACTTTTAATCAAATATTAATCTAAATCTAAATAAACTCATGAAAACTTTCAAGTAATATCTTTTTGAAACCAGACAGGGGGCGCCTTAGGCTTTGGGTTTTAGGTTTTAGGCCTTAGGCTTTAGGCTTTAGGGAGCGCGACGGTGGTCGCGCCACAAGGGTCGGGCCAAGCCCTCCGGCTGCGCAATGGGGAGAGGGGGAGGGACTCGGGCTTCGCTGAAGCTTGGCGCCGGGACAAGAACCGGACGGGGCCGGGACTCGGGCTTCGCTGAAGCTCAGCGCTGGAACAAAAACCGGGCGCGGCCGGGACTCGGGCTTCGCTGAAGCTTGGCGCCGGGACAAAAACCGGGCGGGGCCGGGACTCGGGCTTCGCTGAAGCTCAGCGCCGGGACAAAAACCGGACGAGGCCGGGACTCGGGCTTCGGTGGAGCTTGGCGCCGGGACAAGAGCCGGGCGGGGCTGGTCAGATTTTCTTGATGATGAGGGCTGCGCCGCCGCCGGGGGCGAGGTGGAGGGGGATGCGTGAGCTGGAGTCGATGACCTGTTCGTAGATGGCTACCGGGTAGGGGTTGGTGCGGTAGTCGGCTCCCTCGCCGTCGGCGAAGACCTTGGCCTTGAATTTCTGTCCCTCGGGCAGGAAGGAGCAGTCGAGTTCGCTGTTGTGGGCCGAGGCGTTGGTGATCGCTCCCACGTACCAGTTGTCGGCGTCGCGCTCCTTGCGGGCGATGGTGACGTATTCACCAATCTTTGCCTCGGGAATCACGGTCTTGTCCCAGTTGGTGGGGCAGGTCTTGAGGAACTCGAATTCGGGGCGTCCGTTGTAGTTCTGGATCTGGTCGCTCGACATCACCACCGGGCTGTATATCACGACCGCGAGAGCGAGCTGCTTTGCGACGGTGGTGTTGGGGCGGGTGCCGGGAACGGCCTTGTTGGTGAAGTTGAACGTGCCGGGGGTGAAGTCCATCGGGCCGGCGAGACCACGGGTGAAGGGGAGGATGCAGGTGTGCTCGGGCGGATTGCCGCCGTCGGGCGACCAGGCGTCATACTCCTGTCCGCGCATACCCTCCTGCGACATGAGGTTGGGGTATGTCCTCTGGAGTCCGGTCGGCATGACCGGTTCGTGGTTTACGATAGCAATGTGATGTCGGGCTGCGTCCTCGATCACCTTGCGGTAGTGCCGCACGCCGTACTGGCTGCCATGGAGTTCCTTGCCGTCGAGGAGAAGATTCACGTAACCGGTTTTCACACAGTTTACTCCCAGATTTTCATAGAGAGCGAAAGCATCTTCCATTTGTTTTTCATAATTTTTGGCGGCACCTCCGGTTTCGTGATGTCCTATGAGCTTAACGCCCTTGCGGCGTGCGTAGTCGGTAATTTCCTTGAGGTCGAAGTCGGGATAAGCCTCGGTGAAGGAGAACTTGTCGCCGTTGGCGCTCCAGTCGCCGTCCCAACCGAGGTTCCAGCCTTCGACGAGGACTCCGTCGTAGCCGTTCTCGGCAGCGAAGTCGATGTAGCGCTTGGTGTTCTCGGTGGTGGCTCCATGCTTGGGACCCTGCTCCCATGTCCAGTCTTTCATGTGCATTCCCCACCAGATGCCGATGTATCGGCCCGGCTTGCAGAAAGAGGTGTCGGCAATCTTGCAAGGCTCGTTGAGGTTGAGCATGAGGCGCGAGAGCATGAGGTCGCCGGGGTTGTCGGCGATGATAACCGTGCGCCAGGGGGATTGCATGGGGGCGGTTGTGATGACCTTCTCGCCCGTGGAGAGGGGGGTGAGCATGGTGCGGAGGCGGGTGGAGCCCGGCTGGGGGGTGAGGTTCATCGACGCGTAGTCGGTGAGGTTGGCCTCGTGTATGGCGAGATAGAGGTTATCCTTTATCTTCATTGTGAGGGGTGAGCACACGGTGTCGAGGCGGCTTATGGGAGAGGTGCCGTAGAGGTGCTCGTAGTATTCGTGGTTCCATGGAATGGACCATGCCACGCCGTCGTCGGCAATCGCGAACTCGGTGTTCTCATCCATGATGGTGAGGTGGCCGAGGTTCGCCTGCTCGGGAATCTCGTAGCGGAATCCGATGCCGTCGTCGAATATGCGGAACACGACCGCGAACTCAGCGGGTGTCTCCGATTCCTCGGCGAGAGTGAGGCGCATCTCGTTATAGTTGTTGCGGACATCCTTCTCCTCGCCCCATGGCTGGGTCCATGTCTCGTCGAACGAGGAGTGGGCAATATCCTTGATACGGGTATTGGCACCGAATTTTGCCTCCTTTGCATCGATAGCGAGATATGATGTATCGACCACCGCCTCGCCCTTGCGGGCTACGGTATAGAACAGTCTGCCATCTTTGACACCGACGTCGACGCTGAGGGCGCCGTCGGGAGAAACCTCTCGATTGGCTGCCGACGACTTGAAGCAGCTTTGGAGCAGCGGGGTCGTGGCTGCGAGGGCTGCAGTCAGGCAGATTGATAATGTAGTAGTCAATTTTTTCATGATAAAGAAGTCTGCTGTTTTAATTCGGTTGCAAAATTAGTGCGCGGCGGCGGGAAAGCCTAAAGGTACAATCAAGATATAGGGGATAAAATGGGATGGCGGCCGGTAAGTTGGTGAGGGATAGGGGGTAAGGGTTTTGCGGCGGTGGCGGAAATATAACGGGGGTAAGGGGGTGAATTGGCTAAAGTGCTTAAGGTTTTTAAGGATTTTAAGGTTCTTAGGGCGGGGAGGGTTGGCTTCGCTGAAGCTCAGCGCAGGGACAAAAACCGGACGGCAGGGAGAGGATGGGGCTTCGCTGAAGCTCAGCGCAGGGACAAAAACCGGACGGCAGGGGGCGAGAGAGGTGGCTTCGCTGAAGCTCAGCGCGGGAACAAAAACCGGACGGCGGGAGGCGAGAGAGGTGGAGGAGCTGAAGCTCCGCGCAAGGACAAATAATAGGGCGGGGGAGGAGAGAGGGGGGATTCGGGCTTCCGCCCTCACACTGCTCCACGCGGGCGGGGGCGGAGAGGCGCGGAGATGGGCTGGAGGACGAGGCGCGGAGGTGGGCGGGAGGACGGGGCGGGAGGAGGGGGCGTGGGTGGTGGTGGGTCAGGTGGATTTGATTTGCATGATGGCGGGCTCGAAGTCTTCGTTGGCGAGGAGGGAGCGGTTTTTGGCTTTGGTCTTGTAGGTGTTGACGGTGTTGACGGAGTAGTTGAGGAAGAGGGCGATGTTGCCGATGTCGGTGATGCCGAGGCGGATCAGGGCGAAGATGCGCATCTCGGAGGTGAGGGTGTGACCGTTGGATTCGGCGTTTTTGGGGTCGTCTTTGGGGAAGAGCTTCTTGTATTCGGCGATGAAGTCGGGGAAGAGGCGGAGGAAGATTCGGTCGAAAGATTCGTGCATGTTCTCTTTCTCTTTGCGTATGTCGCCGCGTTTGAGCGATTTCTGCAGTTCGTCGTATTGGCGGGTCATCAGCTTGCGGTCCACCATGTTGTAGAGCGATTCGAGCTTGCGGATGTACTCGGCGTGGACGTAGAAGCCATAGCCGATGTATTCGTCCTTGATCTTGTTGCTCTCGCGGAGTTTGCCGAGCATGTTGTGGAGCTCGGTGTTCTTTTCCTGGATCTCACGGTTGCGCTCCTCAATCTCGCCGTTGAGCTTCTTGAGCTCGCTGTTGCGTTCTTCGGTCTCGCGGCGGGCGGCGCGTACCTCCTTGAGCTGACGGAAGATGTAGAAAATAGCCGCAATCAGGGCGAGTGCGAGCAGACCGATTATTATGACTGTGATCTGGAGGTGGCTGCGTTTGGTATCGACGTTTGTGTAGCGGGCCTTCTCGACCAGAGGCAGGATGCTCATGATCTGGAACTTGCGGTTGCGGGCGTTGTAGAATTCGGCATCCTCCTTGGCGAGGTCGATGTAGCGGTGGGCGCGGTCCACGTCGCCGTTGTCGAAGAGCCACTTGCCGAGGTCGAGTTTGGAGACTGTCTCGCGTTTGGCCGACTCGACATCGAGGATAGCCGACTCAATCTTGTAGTCGATGTATTTGTCCTGATTGCCGGCAGTGCCGTAGAAGTCGCCGAGGATAGAGGCAATCATGGCCTTTGTGCCGAGGTCTATGTCGTTGCGTTCGAGGAGCTTGTGGAATATTGCGGTTTTCTGCTCGTTGGGGAGCTTGTTTTTCTGGTTGAAAGCCAGGGCGTACTGGTAGGCGTAGGAGTCGCGCGGGGCAATCTGCATCACCGAGTCGCAATATGCTCCGGAGAGGAGGGCGTTCTTGTCGTTGAAGTCAGCCACAAGGTAGTTGGAGAGGTCGGAGAAGAGACGGATGCAGAGGTAGTACCATTCAGTTTTCCTTTCGGGGGAGGCCTGTGAGAGGTCCATGTGGTTGGCAATCTCCACTCCGTCGGTGAAATTGCCCGAAGAGAGGTGGGTGAAGACGAGGTCGGTCTTTGCGCGGACTATGTCGTCGGGTTTTCCACTTTTGAGGGCGGCGTCGTATTCGCGGTTGGCGAAATTGAGGGCCGAGTCGCCTTGGAAACTGCTGTATGCGCGGAAGACCTGGTGGTATGCGTTGGCGAGCGCGGAGTGGTCTTCGCGCGGAATCCGGTTGGCGATGTTGAGGAGGCTGTCGATCTTGTACTCGTGGAGGACATAGTAGGTGTCGCGGCGGTCGAGGACGTCGTCGAGGCGGTTGAGCATCGAGTCGAGGTGCGACGTCTTGGCGTCGGCACCGAGGGTGATGGCAACTATGGTCAGCAGGGACAGGAGTAACCTTACGGTCAGATTGTGGCTGTTGTTCATTTGTGTGGGTTTGTGAAAGGGGGGGAGCTGAAGCTCTGCGCTTTGACAAATAAAAGAGACGCGGGGAGCGGGGGTTGAGGAGGGTGAGGAGGGTTTGAGGGAATAAGGTTTTTAAGGGGGTTAAGGTTCTTAAGGTTCTTAAGGTTCTTAAGGGAGGGGAGTGGGGTGGGTTATTTCAGGATTTTGCGGGGGCCGGCGGGGGTGGCTCTGAGGTAGAGGGGGCGGGAGCCGATGTGGAGGAGGTAGGTGTCGGTCCTGGCTGATCCGGGTTGATTGGGGCCATAGGGGTCGGCGGGGAGCAGGTCGATGCCGGTGCCGGGGAGCTCGGTCAGGGTGAAGCGCGGGGAGCCGTTGCCGATGGCCGGTTCCACGCAATTCTCGGCGGTGACGTCGCGGTAGGTCGCGTCGCCAATGGCAGAGGGGTCAACGTAGAGGGCGTATTCGTATTCGCCTACGCCGTCGATGTGTATGTTGTCGAGCTGCAGGTTCCTGACAGCTTTGCCGCTGTTGGAGGAGATGCCTATGCCCCTCCATCTTGAATTGATTATCTCTATGTTCGATATATTAACGTTCCTGACCTCGTTATAGTATCCGCCACGGATATGCAACGCCGGACAGGCCGCTCCCCAGAAGCCGCCATGCTCGCCGGCGGTACCGCTGCGGTCGCCGCAGCGTTCGATGGTGATGTCGGAGTATTCGAGCGTTCCCTCGAATCCGGTATTCTCGAACTCTCCGTTTATGCGTGCGCCTTCCTCAAGAGCATCAGCTATATATATATGGTGGGCGCGGTTGTCCTTGCCGCCGAAGACCCCGAGACTTGAGGCACGCCAGTTGTTTTCGGCAGTGTTGTACTCGTAGAGATTTCCCGAAACCGTGTGGGTATTGCTCCAGATAGCCATGTCGTCGTCGCCGTTGTTGCGGAAACTGCAGTGGCGGACGGTCGCGCCGGTTGTTCCGGAGCAGAGGTTTATACCGTCGGCGTAATTGTTGCGGAAGCGGCAATGCTCCACGAGCAGACCGTTCGAAGCCTGACCGGCATAGTCGGCAATCCATGCTCCGCACTCGAAATGGTCAACGCGGACATCGCGGATTACAGAGCCTGTGCCGAGCGAACCCTGGAAGCCCTTGCCGACCTGATAGGAGGATTTGTTGTCGTAATAGCGTTTGTTATTGAGAGTTGTCATCGAGAAACCCTCGAAAACGAGGCCGCTTGCCGAGGTCTCGATTCCACGCTGGCTGTAGGTGGTGCGGTTGTCGGAATCGGCACTGAAATAAAGGGTGGTGTGCCACATTCCGGCACCGACGAGGCGAGTGTTGGCAGCCGAGATTGTCAGACGGCGGGGGACTGTGTAAGTTCCGGCCGGGATGTAGATTGTCTTGCCCGGGTTGGCGTTGATGACAGTCTGGAGCGCACCGTTGGCAGGGTCGTACATCACCTTCTCGCCTTCGATCTGGCTGAACTCTACGGGAGCCGGGACTTTCTCCAGTTCCACGAAATCGACAGTGCAGGGAAGAGCGGAGCCATCCTCGCGGACCAGACGGAACGCCTCTCCGGCCTTGATGGCGCGGGGGAGGAGGACGTTCACCTCGTCGAAGCGCATACGGGCGAACTTCGAGTCAGAGGGAGTGTTGTCGGGATACTTATCCTGTGAATATGCAATCTGCGAATACTGCCATGCCCAGAACGAGTCGAGCTGAATGTCGGTGAGTTTTTCCGAGCCGGCATAGAGAGCGAGCGTACATTTCGTGCCCTTTCCGTCGGCCGAGTCGGGGAGCGAGAAACGGAGCGTGAGACCGTCGGCCTCGGCCGAGGCGGTCCATTCCACGAAATCGCCGTCGGCGAGGAGCTGTAGGGCGCACTGGCGCGAGGCCTCCGCCTGGAGAGGAGTCTGCGAATATGAATCGAGCGGCATCAGGAATGTGCCGCCGTTGTTACGGCAGAAGTCCGGTTCCGCCTCGTAGCGGAGATATGGGCGGTCGAAATAACCGCGCTGCATACCGTCGGTGGGGAAGGAGATATGCTGGGCAATTGCGGGGGCGGCAGCGAGTGCCGCAACTGCGAAGAGAAGGCTTGTTCGGGTTTTCATGTCAGAGATTTTTATGCGCAAATATAGCCAATAAAAAGGCCGGCCGGAGGGGTCTGGAAATCAAATATAGAAAATTTAAAACATGAAAGAGAGGTAAAATGTGGGTTTTCAACAAGTTGTATATTTATGGAATTGTAAAAAATATAAATCAAGTGGAGATTGGCAACAAGAGATGAAGGTAAATATAAGCAAATTACGAAGTTTATACCGATGAAAAATTCTCAGTCTATAAAGTATTGAAAATCAATATTATAAATCGGGGGGGGTATTTGATAAACCTATATTCTCATGATACTGTGAGTTTTTGGGAGAAAGTACACCTAATTTTGCCATCGAAATCGCAGCCGGGCGCGACCCGACACGAAAGCGAACGACAACAACAAACAACTTCATATTAACTCTCAAAAATTACAGACATGAGAAAACTCAACTATTTCGCGCTTGCAGCCCTCGCAGCAACCGCTATCAACGTTCAGGCACAGACTACGTACGCTAATCCTAAAGATGAGGATGGTTTCTACATCGTGAAGTGGGATATGGAGAAAGGCGCATTTGCCGAGTCGAACGACTGGGAGGTAGACGAGACATTCGTCTTCGCAATCGACCTTACCGGCACTCAGTTTGCCGACGCCATCGGCCAGCCCTCACGTAACCCGTCAGTCTTAGGCCGCGGTCTTGCGTATGACCTTTACCCCACAAGCTCACCCGAAGAGGTAGGTACCGCCAGCATTGACGGCCGTCTCTTCCACATCAAGGACAATGTATATGGTATGGTGGTAAACTTCTACCAGCAGCACACCACCCGCTACAAAGACCAGGGTCTCGTTCCCAACGAGGACTACACCGAGTATGGTGCAACCACCGAAGGTGCGGTTACAACCTGGGACGGCAACGTGTTCCCCTTCGGCTGGTCAGCCGACAACGCAGGTGCTGAATGGTGGGACGGCATCGCGACTCCGAGCCAGGGTGAGTTTGCATTCCGTTGCGCTCCCTACACCGGCACAAAGAAATCACCTGACTACTTCTACGGCGATGTGACTCCCGCAGACTTCTGTCCGCTCGAAGGACTTGACGCAGGCGCATTCCACTCAATGTGCGACGCATGGGGCGGTTACGCAGCACCCGCGCAGTGGGCGGCAGTCAAGGCACTTGAAGGTTCAGGCGTGAGCAACGTGGCAGGCGAGGCCCAGACAGTAAGCAGCGTGTACTATGACCTCCAGGGCCGCAAGATCACAGAGCCCGCACAGGGACTCTACATCCGTCAGGACGTAAAGGCCGACGGCACAACAAAGACCGTAAAGGTGGTTAAATAATGCCCCACCTACTCTGATTACCGACAGCGCATTCCCCGCCACCGGCGCGGGGATACGCTGTCGGATTTTTCAAACAACCCACTTCCATCCAAACGAGCAATGGCCGGCGGCAGACAAGCACATCGACCGCGACCACTGACCAAACTGATTGAAACGAAATGAAACACCGGATTCTAAAAATTTTCTTCCTGTCAGCGATGGCCGTCTGTACACTGACGGCTCAGGCCGCAGACAAGAAGGTTACCGGCACCGTGACCGACAACGAGGGTGAGCCGCTGATAGGGGCGACCGTCCAGGTAGCGGGCACATCGACCGGTATCTCGACCGACATCGAGGGAAACTACACGCTGACCGTACCGGTCGGCAAGACCATCAAAGTGAGCTATATCGGCTACAAGCCGGCACAGGATAAAGTGACCGAGGGCAAAGATGTGTATGACTTCGTGCTCTCGCCCGACGCTACCTCGCTCGACGACGTTGTGGTTGTGGGCTACGGCGTTCAGAAACGCAGCGAGGTGACAGGATCGATCTCGACCGTGAAGGGAGACCAGATCCGCGACTTCTCCGTCAACTCCGTCGCCGACGCCCTATCGGGCATGTCGGCAGGTGTGTCGGTTACCAAATCGACCGGTTCTCCGGGCGAGGCGCCCGACATCCTGATCCGCGGAGCCGGTTCGGTGAACGGCATGCCGCCGTTGTATATCGTGGACGGAGTGAAACAGGCCGCAGGCTTCAACTTCAACATGCGCGACGTGGAGAGCATCGAGGTGCTCAAGGATGCAGGATCATGCGCCATCTACGGAGCCGAGGCAGCCGGCGGTGTGATTCTCGTTACCACCAAGCGCGGAACAGCAGGCAAGCCGTCGCTGACCCTGACCGCCCGCTACGGTTTCCGCAAGGTCAACACCGACATCAAGCTGATGAACCGCGACCAGTTCATCCAGGCCAAGGCATACAGCGGCGTTGACATCCTCGCCTACGAGGGAGTGACAAGCGCCGACGAGCTGCCCGACATCGACTGGATGAAAGAGATGTACGACACCGGCCATGAGCAGGAGTACATGCTCGCACTCTCAGGCGGCAGCGACAAGATCAAATACTATGTGTCGGGAGGTTACTATTCAGAAAAGGGAACCTACATCGACTCAAGCGCCGACCGCTGGTCGATGCGTGTCAACGTAGACTACAACATAAACCGCTACCTCTCGGTCGGAACATCATCATACGGCAGCGTGCAGAAGAGCAACCCCACACGTTCGGGCACAATCTACACCAACGCCGTTCCCTTCCGCACCGTCCCGACATGGAATCCCTACGATGCCGACGGCAACTTCTCGCAGGCACCGAGCTACATCAACGGCCCGAACCTTGTGGGCAGCGAGCTTACATATCATAAGAAAGGAAAAGACTACGGCGCGAACTTCCTCGGTTACGTCAACGTCAACATCATACCCGACATGCTCGTTCTCCGTCTGAACGGCGCATACAAAGGAGCGGCCTACGACAGCCGCATCTTCAGCGAGGCCTACGACTTCCGTTCGGTATCAGATCCCGCATTCATGGAATCGACAGCCGGCACATCGACCGAGCTGACCGGCAACGCCACCCTTACCTTCGACAAGACCTGGAAAGATGTGTGGAACCTGCGCGTCATGGTCGGTACGGAGGCCAACAAATATGACGCCTACGGCAACTACATCCGCGCCATCGACTTCCCGGTGGACATGGCATGGTCGCTCAACCTCTCGTCGAACACCTCGAAAGAGGCACGCGACTACCCCGGAGTGGGCCGCGCCCTGTCATTCTTCGGCCGTGTTAACTTCAACTACGACGGCCGCTACTTCCTGACCGCCAACTTCCGCCGCGACGGTTCCGACCGCTTCGGCAAGAAGAACCGCTGGGGTAACTTCCCGTCGGTAAACGTGATGTGGCGTGCGTCGGAAGAGAAATTCATCAAAGAGAACCTGCACTGGCTCTCCGACCTGAAAGTGCGCGGAAGCTACGGTATCCTCGGTAACGACGGTATCTCGCAGTTCCTCTACGCCCGTTCATTCGTGGGCGACCGCATACTCTACAACTTCGGCGGCACCAACGAGGTGTCAGGCTGGGGAGTGTTCAACGTGCCCAACCCCGACATCAAGTGGGAGGAAGTGCATCAGGGAGACTTCGGAATCGACCTCGGCTTCTTCAACAACCAGCTGACCTTCTCGTACGACTACTACAACCGTCAGACCCGCGACATGCTCTACAACCAGGTCGTTCCCCTCGGCTCGGGTATCAACGAATACTGGGAGGGTGCCGTGGTCTACATGCCCATCAACATCGGCAAGGTGCTCAACACCGGACATGAAATCGCCATCAACTGGCGTCAGACCGTGGCCGACTTCACCTACGGCGTAGGCTTCAACGCATCGTGGAACCACAACGAGATCCAGTCGCTCGGCGACAACAACGCACCCATCACCTCGGCCGACGGTATCAACCGCACCGAAGAGGGACACTCCATAGCGCAGCTCTGGGGTTACAAGGCAGTGGGTATCTTCCAGACACAGGAGCAGGTGGATGAATACAACGCCAAGGCCCAGGCAGCAGGAATGCCCTGGTACTGGAAAGAGAAGACCGGCGTGGGTGACCTCATCTTCAGCGACGTGAACCGCGAGACCGGCGAACACCAGGGATATGTCAACGCCGACTGCCAGGACTTCATCGGTAACCCGTGGCCCAAGATGACCTACGGTCTCAACATCACAGCCGCATGGAAAGGCTTCGACCTCGCCCTCCAGTTCCAGGGAGCCGCAGGTTTCGAGATCTACAACCAGGTCAAGATGTACACCCAGCGCTTCGGCGACGACGGCAACACCACGATGGACATCTACAAGAACTCCTTCTTCGGAGAGAACGGTCTGACCGACCAGCCCCGCGTGACATCGTTCGAGAACGGCACCAACATGGGAGACGTTTCCGAGAACTTCACCACAACCTCGTCATTCTGGGTAGAGAAGGGTGACTACCTCAAGCTGAAGAACCTCGTGTTCGGCTACACACTGCCGCAGCACATCACCCGCAAGGCCGCCATGGAGCGTGTGCGCTTCTACTTCTCGGCCTCGAACCTCTTCACCATCACCAAATATTCAGGCATCGACCCCGAGATCGCCGGCACATCGACCTCCGCAGGCAGCGGCACATCGATGACCGCCCGCGGCGTGGACACGTACAACCGCTACATCCCCTCGCGTCTCTTCTCGTTCGGTCTCGACCTCGAATTCAAATAATCTAAAGCCACAACAGAAATGAAAAAGATATTCGGATACCTGCTCGCGGCCGCCGCACTCACGCCTGTGCTCGCCAGCTGCTCGGACTATCTGGAAGTGACCGACGAGAGCTCGGTGTCGCCCGACAACTTCCCGACCAACCTCCAGCATGTGGACCTGCTGCTCAACTCGGCCTATGCCGGCAGCCACCAGCTCGGACTCTACGGTTACAACTACTTCCCCGAGTTCATGTACCTGATGGACCACAACCTGGACTGCTTCGGCAACTATGACGACCGTTCGGACTTCCTGGTCAACAACATCTCGACCGACAACATGTACAACGCCCGCATCTACGGCAACATCATGCAGTGGATACAGTTTGCCAACACGGCGATCGACGCGTGCGACAAATATGAGCCCAACGCGGCCGAGAGCGAACTTGCCCAGCTCGCCTACATGAAGGGCCAGGCACTCTTCTTCCGCGGCCTCGCCTACTGGCATGCGCAGCTCTTCTACGAACTGGAGTCTAAGCCCGACGCGCTCGGTTTCCCCGTGATCGACGGCGTGCCGACCTCCATGTCGGAGATGATGCCCCAGCGCAACACCGCCAAGGAATGCTGGGACTTCACCATCCAGACACTTCAGGATGCCGCCACCTTGCTCAAAGGTTACAACAGCGACAAAGTGCGCGTGACCGAATGGGCAGCCAAGGGACTCCTCGCCAAATGTCTGATGCAGGCCGGCCGTGTGTCGGAGGCCATCCCCGTGATGGAGGACATCATCAACAACTCGGGCGCGCAGCTCCTGGACTACGACGTGTACAAAGAGGCGTTCTATGCCGACGAGAAACATGAGTGGAACAAAGAGAACCTCTTCGAGCTCGACTTCTCAAGCAACGACAAGCAGAAAGGCCCCTGGGGCGGCTTCACCTCCGGCTCGGGCATGCAGCTCGTGATGGGTCCCTGGTTCGTGAACCTCGACACCCGTCTGACCCAGACCGACTTCGACAACCTTGAGAAGGGCATCGAGACCGTTTCGATGTTCACCAACTCCGACCAGTGGGGTAACAACTACGTTCACGACAGCAACGTGCTCCGCTTCGGTTTCCCCCTCGGACTTCCTCCCCACCGTGTGAAGAACCCGGACTACGACGCTAATGCCCGTGTGAAGAGCCAGGCCAACTTCGGCATCATCATGGATCCGGCCTACACCGCCGCATGTCAGGCAGTGCGCGACGACAAGACCTGCGACCCGCGTCTGTTCATCGGTGCCCAGCAGTCATTCTTCGACCCGATGAAAGACCCGCGCGGCCGTACCACCTGGGTTGCCCCCTCGACAGAGGCCAACGACCTCGGACTGACCTCCCACTACTACTTCATGATCAAGAAATTCATGAACCTCGAAGGCAGCGAGAGCGACACCAACCAGTCGAACCCGTCGAACATACCCATAGTGCGCTTGGCCGACATCTACCTGCTCTATGCCGAGGCAATCGCCACGACCGATCCGGGCAAGGCACTGGAGTATGTCAACAAGGTTCACCGCCGCGCCTACGGCTACTCGCCCAACTCGACATCGCCCTACGACTACGCGTCGCTCACGGCGGCCACACCCGCAGCGGCCAACCTGCCGAACGACCTTCTCGCACACGACGTGATCAAATATGAGCGTTGGGCCGAGCTTTGGGGCGAAGGCCAGTGGTGGTTTGATGTGCGCCGTTACGGCATACTTGAGAACGAGATGAAAGTGTTCAACACGACGCGCAACGGTTCACCGACCTACATGGAGCGTTGCTATACCTGCCCGATTCCGAAGACCGAGATCGAGCGATACAACGGAAACCTGCAGCAGAGCTACAACTATTGATAACAGAAGGGACGCGCGGAAGTGCCGGGTCGCGAGGCAGGTCTTGAAGGCCGAGCCGAGGGCGGACGCACGGGCCGTGCGTCCCTACAACAGATAACTTACAACACAAACAATTCAACCAAACTAACTAACAAAATGAAGAAAAAACTTCTACACATGCTCGCAGCCGCGGCGGTCCTTGTTCCGATGTCGGCGTATGCTGCGGATGCACCGGAAAACCTTTACATCAAGGGTTGGACGGTAAATGGTACAAGCTGGGAAAACATTGCTCAGACAGCCAAAAGCGAAGATGGCAAGACTTTCTACTTTAAAGCGACACTGAAAGACGGAAAGACTTTCAAGTTTTTTGACGGCACCACAGAAATTGGTCCCGGAGGAAGTGCAGGTGGCCAGGATGACAAGGAAATTTTCTGTGACAACACTTATACAATGGCTTCTGGAGGAGCTGCGTACATATTGAATTACAACCGTGAAGATGGAGCTTTTTCAATCACGGTAGACTATAATGGTGACAGCCCGAGGGTAAGAGTCACTCCCGGTCATGAGAAATATCCGGAAATCGAGGAATGGAAGGAGCCCGATCCGATTGTTCCGGGGGAGATGCCGGAGACGTTGAACCTGGTCGGACTTGTTGGCAGCGGCGACTGGCAGACACCGGGCAACTATGTGAGCTGTACTGCGGTTGACAAAGAGGCCGGCACAATCACGTTCACAAATGCCGAGATTACGGGCGCGTTCGCGTTCTGCGATCTGGTTGGCAGTGACATCACTGCTGATGACTGCAAGGGTCATGACTGGTTTATGGGTCCGCAGGGAGGAGATACAGCCGCTCAGCAGAACGGAACACACAATGTGCTTTACACTGAGTCAACATACGGTTATACTGTAGATGCCGGTGTGTATAACATCACCGTCTACTTCCCCGAGGACGCGCGTCCTTACTTCACGATTACCCGCGCGGGTGAGATTGCGAAGAAGTATTACTTCATCGGCGACATGAATGACTGGTATTCGAGCGAGTTCACCGAGACAAAATATGTGGTGGACAATACAGATGGTATCTATGTCAAAGTGCCCTATACTGTTGAGGAGACAGGTGTGACTGACTATACTTATCAGATCTGTCAGCGTGGTCATGAGCCTGAAGGCTGGGATCAAAACTATTACAGAATCGATAACCAGGCAGACTTCAAATATCTTGACCGCGACAAGGCGGCGTGGGAGTTCAAGTTTATCGGTACTCTCGAAGGCCATGACGGCGATAACTGGTATGAGTTCTCCGACTTCCCCGCCGGTGCACTGACGGGACAGTTCCAGATTTTCGACGGTACAAACTGGGGTGGTGATGTTTATTCTCATGCGCAGCCCATCAAGAATGACGGTGGAACAAACCCCCACTGGAATCAGTACCAGATATATGCCGCAACGGCAATCACCCGTGATCAGATTGCATCAGGTACAGAGCTTTTGAAAGGTGTGTACGAGGGCAATGTGACCGACCTCAACAATGAGGACCGTATATTGGTAAACGGTGATGAGGACGGCATGATACAGCATCACAACGGCCAGAACTTCCATATGGAGTGTAACGCCGTTTATGACGCCCATATCTATTTCCAGCCTGGAGATGACCCGAAGATGATAATCCAGGGAGACCCTGTTGACTTCTATATCTTCTATGGCATGCAGCCCGATGAAAGCCCCAACGACCGTGTGCGTGCCATCATCAACCAGGGTAAGCCCAATACCAACAACTACTTCCTGCCCGGTATCTGGTACGGTCAGTACAATGACAACAACAAGTCGCCTCTCCCGAATGTTCCCGAGGATCAGGAACACATGAACCTCAACGGCGAGAATCTGGTTAAGATCTCACTTGAGGGAGCTACTGTAGACGGTCTTCTGAACGTAAGGGATGAAGATGGCAATCTGTTGTTCCACAGCTACCAGACCACCGAAACACTTCTGAAGAACATGGTCACCCAGCAGCTGCTGCCCAACAATATGTCGCTCGAAGGCTACAAAGAGATCTGGGTACAGAAGATTCCCAACGGTTTCTGTAACCCCGCGGGACGTAAGTTCACCATGTCGTTTGTGGAGTCACTCAATGCAGCTGACCGCCGTCCGGTCTACACCATCACGGCCAACCATATGTACTTCTTCTCGATGGATCCGGCGCACATCCATGTCAACGCCGAGGCAGTCGAGGCGATAGCCAATGTCGAGGTGTCGTACCGCATATATGGCCAGGATGCTTACTGGAACACCGTAGTGATCGGCACAGACCACGAGTCGGAAGATGTTGAGGTAATCTATACCCGCCGCGAGGTGCCGCAGGCAACCGCCAACGAGACCGGTGCGAAGAAAGAAGCTGGCTGGGTCAAGCTCGCGAGCAAATATGATTCATGCGACAGCTGGGCATGCAACCATCTTTACCATGCAGGTTCCGATGTTGCTCAGTGGCGTTACAGCGACAAGACAGCCGATGCCGACGGCACTCCCTCGGCGGTCAACGCCCTTGCGGATGATGACGCACGCCGTGCGGTTGCATCGCGCTACAGCTACAAGTATGTTCAGTTCCGTTTCCGTTACTCACCGAAAGATGAGCCGGGCGCGCTGAAGTTCGATCCTTACGAGATTTACGTGCCCGAGGCTCCGCGTGCGGTTGCCGAGAACCAGGCATATAACCTCGGAGGTCATGACTACTACATCAACCTTGCGGACGATCCTGTCTATACCGGCATCGAGGGCATCTACGACGACTTTGTCGGTGGCGACAGCTCCGTAGAGGAGGGCGAGCCTGTGTACTACAACCTTCAGGGTGTGCGTGTGGAGAATCCGGCGCACGGCCTGTATATCAAGGTTACAGGCAGCACGAGCGAGAAGGTGATGTTCTAAACCAATTTTAAGAGAACTAATTCCGGAATCCGGGCGGCTTGGACGCCGGGATTCCGGGCATATACAAACAGAGCTATGACAACAGGTTGAGACAAACCACTATAATGACCTTTGATAAGACCAACAGTTATTTTTATAACCTTAAAATTTTATTAGTAATGTTTAAATTATTCAGAACGCTGCCGTTGGCGGCCCTTGCGATAGCCGGGGTTTCGACGGTGGCCACGGCAGGAGTCGCGGACAGTTACCCTGTGCCGGCGTCGGATGCGCAAGGCATCCGCGGCGCGACAATGCCCTACACGCGCTATGACTGCAACGAGGCGGGCGACGCCACGCTCAGCGGCGGCGCGACATTGAAGACGTCGCCCAACTGGGACGCATCGAACAAGGCCACCCAGGCCAGCCATCAGGCATATGTTGACATGCCTGTCGGATCAACTCTCACATGGAAAGTCAAGACACCCGGTGACGGAGTCACCGTGCGTTACACGATTGCCGACAAGAATGTCGGCGGCGAAGGCAAGGCCAACGGCTACGCATCGAAAGAGGGAGGTCTCGAATTCTACGTCAACGGACAGAAAGCCGGCGAGGTTGACCTTACCTCGTACTATATGTATCAGTATTTCTCAAGTGGTTCCGGAAGTCCCAACCAGAACGGTGGCACCGCTCCCTGTTTCTGTTTCGACGAGAAGCATGTGCGTCTGAACAGGATGCTCAATCCCGGCGACGAGCTTATGGTGAAATGTACAGGCGGTGAGGAAGTCGGCGTTGACTTCGTGGAGCTTGAGGTTGTTCCCGATGCGCTTGACCCGAACGACGACGCCAACGGCCGTCAGGTGTTTGATGTGACTGCCTACGGTGCCAAAGCCGATGTTCCTTCATTCGACAACCGCTCGGCCTTCGAGAAGGCTTTCAACGCTGCGAGTGCAGCGGGCGGCATCATGTACATTCCCGAGGGAACATGGTACATGGGTCACAACGGCCAGGGTGGCCACGGTATCCTCTCGCTCTCGGGCAAGAATGTCAAGGTGATGGGTGCCGGTATATGGTACACCAATATCCAGTTCACGGGCTGGGACCAGTTCGGCGGCGGTATCTCCGGCGGTAATCCGAGCAACACCGGCGGCAAGAGCGACATGGACAACATCGAGTGGTGTCACATGTACATCAACTCGAACCTCTCCGACCGTCATGGCGAGAATGCCGTCTACAAGTGCTTCATGGACATCTGGTGCGCAGGTTCGGCGATGCACGACATCTGGGAGCAGCACTTCGAGTGCGGATTCTGGTTCGGTGACTACAACAACGCGAACAAGAAGAGTCAGGTAGTGCTGTTCAACAACCGAATCCGCGACAACTACGCCGACGGTGTGAACTTCTGCCGCGGCACTTCGAACTCAGCGGTGTTCAACTGCTCGATCCGTAATAACGGTGACGACGGACTGGCCTGCTGGGATGACCCCGCTCTCGGAAGCCAGACCGGCAATACATTCGCATATAATACAATCGACTTTATCTGGCGTGCGGGTGCTATCGCAATCTATGGTGGCACAAACCAGCGTGCCTACAACAACTATATCGTCGATACCTTCATGGCGTCGGGTATGCACGTGAACAGTGTCTTCTCGCGCGGCACGATAGATGATGTCGTTTTCGAGAACAACTGGCTTGTCCGCGCAGGTACTCTCTGGGAGTGCTGGGGCCGCGATTACGCCGCGATTGACCTTGAGGGTTCGGACAAAGGAGTTGTGTTCCGCAACAACCACCTCTGGGATTGCCCGGCAGAGGCTATCCGTGCCAGAGAATCGTCCGCTCTTATCGACGGTCTTTATGTGAACGGAGCCGGCATCAGCGGCGAGCCGCAGAGCTACAGCGCAAGCCCCCACTCGGCAGGACTTGGAAATGTACAGCCAAATTCTGTGACAATCAAGAATATGTGGGTTGTGGAAGGTTCTGTTCCCAAGCCCACTGTCGGAGCTGACCTCAATCAGTACAGCACATGGCCCTGGTGGGATACCGATCCGGGTCAGGGAACAAGCTGGAACTGGATTTCGGCTGCCCAGGCCGATGCCGAGGGTTGGCTTGATGCTCCGGAATATCCCCTCGCGCAGGGTGTGGAGCCTCCTGTAAATGTATTCGAGACAATGACCGACTACAACTTTGTCATGACAGGTCTTGACTGGATTACAAATCAGGATAAGCACTCCATGTACCAGGATGACCAGGTGACATTCAAGGTGCGCATAGATTACAAAGGAAAAGAGGTGATCGAGGAGGGAACAAAAGTTGCCCTTACCGTCGATGTGGATGGCAAGAACAGCTTCAGCTACACCATCAAGGATGAGTGGCAGCCCAATTCATACAAGATTGTGGAGCTTCCCACACCTTGGGTAGCTACTCTCGGCGAGCACACCTTCACCGCGATTCTCGACCCTGCCGGCAAGATGCTCTACGAGACAAACAAGGCAGACAACAGCCGTTCGAAAGATGTCAACGTGAAGGAGATTCCCGAGGGTGAGGAACCAGAGATCGAGATTCCGACACATTCAGGCAAGGATATGGGTGTCGTGAAGGTTTACTTCGAGAACCTTACCGGCGACCAGGAAGAGTTCAAGGTAGGCGACAAGCTGATGCCCCACGCGATTGTGGCCAACTACGGTTCGGAGACAATCACACTCGGCTCAGGCCAGGGCGTGCTCTGGGCACTCGGCGGCTCACCCGAATACAACACCGGTATGCTCTGGGATGACGCTACCCACACCATCAAGCCCGGCGAGTGGATCGATGTCACACCCAACGGTGGCGGCAACGAGTCTGTATGTGGTTTTAACAGCGACTGGACCTACACCGTGAAGGCTGAGAGCGTTGACCTCTGGTGCCGCATGGACAGCCCCTCGAACTACAACGACAACAATGCCGACAACAACTCGCTCTACAATACATTCACATATCCGACCCAGAAGCCGGTCTACAATGACAATCCCGACCGTGCCGACAACCTTCTGACCGGAGGTTACTGGGACTATGAGGATGGCGAAGGCAGCGGCGACGTTGAGGTGACAGGTTACGACCTCGCAGTAGTGTCGGTGAGCTGGACACCCGGTGACAAGGAAATCAACACCGGCGACGAAATCAAGAGCTTCCAGGTACGCGTTGACAACAAGAGCAACGTGGCTCTGCCCGCAGGCAAGACAGTACGCGTGAACTTCTACGTGGATGGCGAGACCAAGGGTACAGCCACCTATACCGACGGTATCGCACCGCAGGGCTTCGTGGTGATGGATGTTCCCGGGAGCTATGTTGCAACCGCAGGCGGTCACACCGTGAAGGCTGTTGTCAGCAACATCAGCGGCGAGCTCACATACGACAACAACAGCCGCGAGCGCACATTCAACGCAATCGGCGGCAACAACTTCGACGAGCCTGCCACCACATATCTGACAGGCTTCAGCGAGGCGCCCGTACAGGGCCGTTCGCTCGTGATCCGCAGCATCAGCTGGAGCAAGCCCGGCCGCGATGGCGAGGGCATCCATCCCGGCGACCAGGTAGTGTTCTCGGCAGTAATCGTGAACAACGGTACAGAGGCAACCCCCGACATCAAGCATGGTCTTCTGTTCGAGTACACAGGCAATGGCGGCTATGATCCCAAGTTCTGGTGCGACCAGCACAAGACCGGGCTCCAGCCGGGCGAGACAGCTACTCTGACCTGCAACGACGGTACTAACGGTGTACATTGGACTGCCACCGAAGGTATCTCGACATTCCGTGTGATGCTCGATGACCAGGGTGATCTCGGTATGAAAGAGAAGGCCGGAGCAACAATCGTCAACCCGCTTGAGGTTGAGATTGCGAGCGCACCGAGAGAGGTTGAGCAGCATGGCCAGCCGACAGGTGCGGACAACATCGAGACCGCTGTCAGCGACGTGATTGACGCTGCTGAGGGTGACGATGTATGGTACACAATCCAGGGTATCCGTGTGGCAGAGCCTTCGGCACCTGGAGTGTATATCCACAACGGTAAGAAAGTGCTTGTCAAATAAATCAGTAGAACCGGTACAAGTACGGGGGCGCGCCGCGAGGCGCGCCCCTTTTTTGATTAATCATGAGTTATCTCGTGGAAGCCCGGATTAACCCGATGAAGCCCGGGGGAGGGTGGTCAGAGGGTGGTGAGGTAGTCGGAGAGGTTGGTCTCGGGCGGCAGGTTCATCTTCTTGCGGAGGCGGTAGCGGGCCATCTCCACCGATTTGTAGCTGATGTTGATAAGCGGCGCGATCTCCTTGCTCGACAGGTGCATGCGTATGTAGCAGCATAACCGCTGGTCGGCCGCCGTCAGGTTGGGGTGCCGCTCCATGAGGGTGCGGGTGAAGTTCTCGTAGACCACGTCGAAATTGCGGGTAAAGCGCGACCAGTCGTCATCATGGCTTATGTTCTCGCGGATGGAAGACTGTATGCGCGTGACCTGCTTGCGCAGCACCGGCGAGGAGTCCTCCACCTTCATCTGCTCCTGAATCTTCGAGAGACGGTCGGAGATCTCGTTTAGAATCTCGTTCTTGCGGATGAGGTTCATGGTGGTGTTGCTCAGCTCGCTGCTCTTGTGGCGCACGTCGTGCTCCAGTTGCTGCGACTTGAGCGAGGCAATCTCATAGTCTTTCATCAGGGCTTCCTGTTCGGCGCGGCGGCGAAGCTCGGCCATCTCCTGCTCCTTGCGCTGTTCGAGGCTACGCTGGGAGCGGTGGAACCAGCGTCGGCCGAGCAGGAAGAGCGCGTAACAGGCGGCGATCAGCAGGAGCGCGTAGATAATCTTCGCCGCGGTCGAACGCCACCACGGTGGAGTGACCCGTATGCGGAACTCAGATTCCGAGACGGTGCCGGTCACATTGTCGCGGGCGCGGAGGTGGAAAGTGTATTCCCCCTCGGCGAGGCGGGTGTACTCGCGGGTGGCGTCGGGCGAGTAGGGACTCCAGTCGGAATCGTAGCCCTCCAGCCAGGAGCTGAACTCGGCAGCCTCGTTGCTGCGGAAGTCGGGGTATCCGAAATCGATGCGGATAGTGTTGAGGTCGTGCGGAAGGTGCAGGCGGTTCCTCTGACCGGCTTGGGTGGCGATGTAGACAAGAGAATCGGAATTGGCCGTGACCGCGCTCACGAATGGGAGGTGCGGGCGTGTGCCGCGTGCTGCGTCGTGAGGATCGATACACCAGAAGCCCTCCTGATTGGCAACTACAATCTGCCGCGGCGAGAGGACCGTGGCGTTCTCATAGCCCGGAATCAGGAAATCGGAGGCGCAGATTGCCGTGGCGGTTCCTGCCACGGGGAAGCCGTCGGGCTGCGTGCGTGCCAGTTCCACACCGTGACGGTGGATAATCAGCATGTTGTTGGCCGAGAGGGGGAGAAGACGGGACTGGCCTCGGGCCTTCAGCATGTCGGAGAGGGAGAAGTCGTGGACAAGGCGGTCGGTCTTCGGGTTGACACGGTAGAAACCACCCTCGGCCGAGATGACCGCGTGGCCACCCATGATCGACACCGAATTATTGTGGGTATAGGGTATTCCGTCGTTGTCGGAGAAAAGGCGGACCTCGTCGAAGCGGCGTTCCGCGGCATTGAGGCGGAGGCGGTACACACCCTTGCGGAAATGGGAGAGCCAGATGTCGCCGTCGTCGTCAAACTGGAAGAAACCGCCGATGTCATCATAGCCCGAGACGGGTCCGAGGTCGGTCCACTGCGAGCCGTCGAACCGGAGGAGCCGGAAGCGGTCGTAAGTCGATGCGAGAGCGAGGTCGGGAGAACCGGGCACCGGAATCGCCGTGTATGCGCCACGCACCCCGGCGACCTGGCGGAAGCCCGAGCCCGAGTCGTGAAAGAGACCTGCGTCGCCCGAGGCGAAGATGCCGTGGCCGCTGCGCGTCACAGACCATATCTGTCCTTGCAGCAGCCGGGAGAGGGGGAGAGGCTGTGGCGAGGCCGAGAAGGGGTAAGAGGCGGAGTAGAGCCCCTGGTTGGTGCCGAAGAAGATGCGGTTGCCGTCGAGCAGCGAGGCGTAGCCCGCGCCGATGGAGTTGGAATTGCCGGCGAGCGTGCAGACCGGGGAGTTGAAAAGTGCATAGTCGAGCCCGTTGTCGAGGCAGAGCCAGAGGTTTGAGTCGCGGTCGAAGGCCACGGCGAGGACGGTATTGTTCTGCATGCCGCCATCCTTGTTCATGAACCGGGTCTCGCCCGTTGAGAAATTCTTGGCGACTGCCCCGCAATTGACCGTGCCGAACACGTAGTTTCCGTTGCGGTGAGCCGCGCTGAATATCTGGTTTTCGATCAGGAAGGGGTTGATATCGGATTCGAGCGGGAGAAGCTCACCCTCCTTATATATGAAGAGGCCGTCGAAAGCTGTGGCCAGGAGGAAGCCGTCGGCGTTGCCCCATGGAAGGATTGCGGCCGGTTTACGGCCCGTGTTTGCGGCGGTACCCGGCAGGGGGATGAACTTGTTGCCTTCGAGGCGGAGGATACGGCCATCGTCCATGCCGAGCAGGAGCGAGTGGCCGATGACCGCCGAGGTGGCTATGCGGCCACCGGCGGGGTGGGTTGTGATGCGCTTGCCGTCGTAGCGGAACAGGTGGTAGTCGGACTGGAACCAGATGGCCTTGTCGAGGTCGAGGATATGCCATATTTCCGAGAAAGAGGGGGCCTGCTGACCGAGGAGGGGAATCAGCGAGGTGTAGGTGAGCTCGCCCGTGCGCGGGTCGGGTTCGAAATAGCCGAACTCCTGGGAGCCGCCCGCGTAGATGCGGCGCGAGGAGGGGATATATGAAAGCGAGCGGACGGCGGTGTAATTGCTGATGTAGTGGGTGCGCCAGCGGATGCCGTCGAACATGAGCATGCCGTCGCGGTTTCCGATGAAGACGCGGCCGAGGGAGTCCTGGACGGCACCCCAGTTCTGGGGGCCGCCACGGTAGACGTGGCGGTCGAAGTTGCGGACGGGGATAAAGCCGGCGGCCGCGATGTGGAGGATGGCGGCGAGGAGGAGGGTCAGGGCTACGAGGGGACGCTGGGTTTTCATGATGGTTATTTTTTTTCGGGCTTCCGCCCTCACACGGCGGCGCGGGGCAGCGGCGGCGCGGGGACGGGGGAGCGCGACGGTGGTCGCGCCACACCCGGCGGGCCAAGCCCGCCAGACGCGGAGAGGGGACTTCGGGCTTCCGCCCTCACACTGCACCACGGGGACGGCGGGGCGCGGACGGCAGTGCGCGGGCGGCGGTTCCTGTTGCAAAGATGGGGAAATTTTTTGGATTTTGGGGCGGTTGTAGGGAGGTGTTTTATAACATGTTTTTAGGTAAATATTTGGTTGGCAGGGTTTTGCGATTTTAGTGTAGAGGTGTTGTAGGGGTGCTGTTTTGGGGCGGTAGGGGTCGGATAGGGGCGTTTTTGTTGCAGATGGAGGAGGCGCGGCGTAATTTTGCGGCGTCGATTCTGAGGAACCGGCAACCGCTGAAACAAAATTGAAAAACAAACAGCAATGCACGCAGCAGGGCAAGACCGTGAGATTGGTAGGCACGCAGCAGGGCAAGACCGTGAGATCGGGAAGCACGCAGCAGGGCAAGACCGGAAGATTGGTGGCACGCTGCGGGGCAGAGCTGGAAGAATGAAAAACAAAACAAAATTTAAACATTGCTTTATGAAAACTTTTACTTGGATGGCGCTTGGCGCCGCAGTGGCTTTCGCAGCCGTATGTCCCGTAACCGCTTCGGCACAGGATTACCTGTGTGACCCTTCGAATTCTCTCGTGCTGGAGAAGAGTGTGAGCGAACTCAGTTATATAGTGCTCTCCGACCGCGCTGTTTCGCAGTTCGAGGCCAAGGGCACGAAGATGGCCTATATCGGCCCCGACGGCCAGGACTTTCCCCGTCCTCTCTATTATTGGGCAGGTATCGGAGCCGGTGACGAGTCAATGCCCCGCGTGGACTTCGACGAGGGTGGCTATATCTCGCAGAAAGTTCTCGGTAACAGCTCTTGGTCAGGCGCGGGTATCGCCGTCAGAGAGCCTCTGGATCTGACAATGATCACAAACGACACCCGTTTCCACATGGCCTATATGACCCCGACCGAGAACGCTCCCGAGTCTGTCTGCTTCATCCTTCTGGATAAGCCGGAGATCGGATCGACTCCCGGAAAGTTCGCCATCGGTGCCAATTACAACGACAACGGAGTGATTATCCCGACAATGGGAGCCATCACAGCCGATTGGCAGGGACTTGATTTCAGCATCGGCGACCTCAAGAAACTCTGGCCGGCGTTCAATCCCAATCATCTGGATGCCTGGGAGGGCAACCTGCTCTCATGGCTTGCCGGCAACACAGCCAACACCACCTTCGCAATCGACGCAGTCTACTTCTATAATGTGTCGGAAAACGGCGGCAGCGGCGTGGCCATGACCGAGGGTGAGAATCTTGGCCTGACCGTGACAGACCGTACGGTGAATGTGCTCGGAGGTCAGGGCATAGTGCTCTGCGACATGGCAGGACGCGTGGTGAAGAGCACCGAAGGAAGCGCCCTCGGACTCGACGGACTTCAGGGCGGTGTGTATGTGGCCCGCTCAGGCAACAAGAGTGTGAAAGTATCTGTACGATAACATACTGAAATTCCGTGTGCGGCCAATCACGGCCGCACACGGAATGGAACAAGAATAGGATTATGAGAACCGGAAGAATCATGGCCGGTGCACTCGTGGCAATGGTTGCGCTCGCGGGCGCAGCCAAAAGCCCGAAGCGCGGAGTGAGCGAGAATGAGTTTCAGTTCAAGGCCCAATATGCCGCCATCAAGCCCGGAGTGAGCTGGTTTTACAGCTGGGGTCCGTCGGTTGGCCGCTACCTTGCCAACGAAGAGGGCATGGAGTTTGTGCCGATGTGCTGGAACGGCGCTTATGATGCCGCCGAGATCCGCAGCTATGTCACGGCGCATCCGGAAGTGAGATATCTCCTCGGCTTCAACGAGCCGAACTTCAGCAATCAGGCGAACATGACCCCGGCCGAGGCGGCAGCCAAATGGCCCGGAGTGCAGGCACTGGCCGCGGAGTTGGGGCTGGAGTTAGTGGCACCGGCACTGAACTATTCGCCCAATCCGCCGTATCAGGACCCGGTGAAATGGATGGATGAGTTTGTGGCTCTTGTCGGACCGGATGCCTTCGACTACACGGCCGTACACAGCTACGGAGGTGTGGAGGTGATGAAGACGCTCGCCGAGACATTCCATGACAAATACGGGAAGCCGGTATGGGTGACCGAATTCTGCTATTGGCCCGAAGAGGGCAATCCCAACAGCACGGTGCGTCCGGAGGCGCAGATCTCGGTGATGATGCAGAGTGTGGAATGGTTGGAGAAGACCCCGTGGATATACCGCTACGCATGGTTCAAGGCGATAGGTAACTCCAGCGCCGACAAAGGCCCGAACTTCGGACTGCTGATTTCAGGACATGGCGAGGATCCCCGCGAACTGTCGGAACAGGGGCTTGTCTACGAGAATCTCTGGAACTTCGACACCGAGCACTGGAACGCTACCGGAGAATGGGTGCCCGCTGCGAACTACATATCCCAATACGGGTGTCTGTTAGGCAGCAAGGGGGGCACATGCGAAGGGAACAGCCTGCCGATAGAGGTGACGCGCTTCAACGGCGGCTCATGGCTGGACTATCAGTTTGAAGTGGCGAGTGCCGGTGACTATGTGCTGACGCTCCGGGTGAGCGGTCAGGGAGAGCCGACGCGCTTCGACCCCTGTGTGGAAATCCGTTCGGTCGATGCCGCCGGAGAAGAGGTGACGCTGACCGAAGCCCGCACATTCACGCTGAGCGGCGATGACTCGAAATATTCCGATGTAAACTTCTTCATGCACCTTGATGCCGGGCACACCACCCTGCGGGTTGCCGATGCCAACTCCGCACGGCCGAGCGGGCTGCGGATAGCGGCCGTGCGCTTGGGCGACGCGAGCGGCGTGGCGCTGACGGCAGCCGATGCTGCGGCAGTGGATGTCTATGGCGTGGATGGCGTTTGCCTGAAGCGTGGTGTGAGCCGGTCAGAGGCTGCTGCGGGACTTGCGCGGGGTGTGTATGTGATCGGTGGGGAGAAGGTGAGAATCTTATAAGGTAGTTAAGGTTTTTAAGGTTCTTAAGGTTTTTAAGAGGGGGTTGAAAGGGGTAATTTACAATCAGACAAAACAGAAAACAAAATATGAAAAAGATAATGACAATAGTGGCCGGTGTGGCAGTGGCCGGAGCCGCGGCACTTGCCCTTGACTGGAACACTCAGGAGAATCTCGCGCTGAACGCGCAGGTTGTGACATCTTCGGTAAGACCCGGCGAAGGTGACCGTCCTGAAAACATAACCGACGGCAACACCGGTTCAAGGTGGCAGGCAATCGAGAAGGCCAATGCCGTCAGCCCCGACTGGGTGATAATCGACCTCGGCGAGAGCAAGACTTTCACCGATGTGGAGATAATTTGGGAAAATTCGCATCCGAAGACCTATTCGGTGTATGTGACAGAGACAGCAATCCCTTACGCACAGCAGAACTTCGGAACAGAAGAGGAGCCGGTGAACTACAACGTGATTGATGCCGGCTGGCTTGAAAACGCTACGGCGACATTTGCCGGAGGCGAGGACAGCGAGGCCGGTTACACGGAGACCCTGACATCGGAGACTGCTCTGACCGGACGCTACATCCTTATATATGGAGAGACATACAACAACTGGGCGACCGACTGGGGAATGTGTATCTATGAGGTGCGCGTTGCCAACATCGGCGACCGTGACAAAGTGACAACCCTCACGCTCAACGACGTGACCGTCAAAGAGGGTGCAACAGCCGAGGTGAAGGTAGAGGCAAAGAATGCCGCCGGATCTGTGGTTGACCTCAGCAAGGTTGAGAACCTGACACTGACCTGTTCGGAGCCTGACGCCGTTGAGATCAGCGGAGGCGAGGATGGCGTGTACAGCGTGAAGACCCTGCGGTATGGCAACTACACCCTGACGGCAACCTGCGAGGCAGATGGCGAGACCGTAACCGGCAGCTCGGTGCTGACAGTAAGCTACGTATGGAAAGGAGTGAACATCGCGCAGGGAAAGCCGGCATGGGGCCGCACCGCCCCGGCAGAACCGACAGAAGATGGTGACGAGGTAGAAGAGATAGTTATCCCGAATCCGGCATCGAATGCGGTGGACGGAGACGTGGAGACATACTACGAATACAACGGCGGCTGGTCAGAAGGCTGGGTAATCGTTGACCTTGGCAAAGACCATATCATCGATACTCTCGCGGCGGAATTTGCCGAGAAAGGTAACGGAGACTTCCGGTTCGCATATGCGCAGGAAGGCGCTGCAATGCCCGAAGAGGACCAGAATCTGAAAAACGTCACACTCGAAGGGTGGACACTCTGCCCTGTCCAGAAACGCAGCGCGTACTCTACAACCCTTTATCAGCCTGAGAACCGGGTTGTGGCACGTTATATCGCAGTCATAGATGGCGATTCGCCCGCGCAAAATGCCCAGACAGCCGAGATTTATGTGGCCGGAGAGGAGTATACCGCCCCCCAGGCGACAAGCATCGAGGTCAGCGCATCGGCCGACCATCTGCTGACAGGCGAGAAAGTCACGCTCAATGCCCGTGTGCTTGACCAGTATGGCGCAGAGTTCCCGGTAGAGGAGGGTTCGGTAGATTTCGTAGACGAATACGGGTATGTGAACGGTAACGAGTTTGAGTCGGCGGAAAAGGGACTGTTTGAGGTGAAGGCACTCTACGGAGAGCTTGAGTCAGCACCCTGCTACATACATGTGGCCGCGAAGAAAGAGTCATACTTCTTCCCCTGGATGTGTCCCGTGACCTTCGGCGACGAGACACTGTCGCCCGAGGATTATACAGGCCATGTGCTTGCCAACACCGCCGACACAACAGTGGCCGAATGGAACGACGAAGACATCGCAGCCGGGAAGGCACTCCGTATAGACCTTGGCGACGAATGTGACATAGACATGATGACGCTCCGCTGGGAGGCGGCATGTCCGAAGTCATACACAGTAACCTTGGAAGACAATGCCGGAAACCGTGAGGTGGTTGAGATTGAGACCGAGCGTGGAGTGGATGGCAATGTGACCGACCGCATCTACAAGCCCGTAGCATCGGCACCGGAGGGACCGGCACGCGCCAACGCCCTGACAGCAGGCAACATGACAAAAGTGCGTTACATAACCGTAGTTCCCAAAGAGTCGAACAACAGCAACGGCTGGAGCAACAAGCTCTTCGGCATAGCGCTTTACGGTGCGCCCGGAGCCGGCATACCGACGAGCGTGGTATCGCTGCCCGGAGCAGAGGCTGGCGCAGTAGATGTCTACAGCATCAGCGGTGCGGTGGTTCGTCGCGGAGCAGAGGCCGGAGCCGCGCTTCAGGGACTTCCCAAGGGAGTGTACGTTGTGAACGGCAAGAAAATCGTGATATAAAAGTTGTTAGTAGGTAAAGAAAACCGCAGGGACTCCGGGAAGGAGACCCTGCGGTTGTGCTTTTTTGGGGGAGGTCAGAGCTGGATTTTGTGGCCGTTGACGATGTAGAGGCCGGAGGGAAGACCGTCGGTGGCTGTGGCAGCATCCACGTTGTGACGGACCCGGAGACCGGTCATGGTGTAGACATCGGTCAGATGGGGCGCGTCGGGGGCTGTGTCGACCGATTCTATGCCGGTGGCTATCGCGCGTGCGTGTATTTCAGTGAAGTTTTTCCAGCCGGCAGCCGCCTGGTATTCAGGTATGTCGGCCTCCGATTCGACATAGAGAGGTGCGGAATACTGGGTGGTGTAGAAAGAGTTGTCTTTCATAGTGGGAGGTACATCCTGTGTACACCATACTTCGGCCATGGAACCTTCACGCCAGAAAGCAAGGCCTTCGATGGTGAGAGTCGGGGTTGTTGACTTTGTGGCCGCAGGGAGGATTATGAGCTTCTGTATGTTGCAATGCTCGAAAGCCTGATATGCGATTCTTGTGACAGAGCCGGGGATAATCAGAGTGTCCTGACCCAGGCAAGGGTCGGTGGCTTCAGGAGCACTGAAAGCAGAGGCTCCGATTGTGGTCAGAGTCCAGGGGAGCGAGACATCGGTCAGCGGGCAGTAATAGAATGTGTAGTTGCCGATGACTTCCAGAGATTCGGGGAGAACTATGGTTTCCAGAGCCGGGTCGCGGTGATTTTCGTCCCAGAAGATATAAGTCACTTTGGTGCCTGATGCTGAGCCGAGAGCCGTGATGCCTGTATTGCCTAAGTCGAGTTCGGTCAAGGATGTGCAGCCGACGAAGCTGCCTGTTCCGAGCGATTCGAGCGAAGAAGGCACCGTGACCTGGACGAGCGACGTGCAACCTAAGAAGAGGCTGTCGGGGATGGCCTGTATGCCTGAAGGAATCGAGACCGTCTCAAGCATGGTGTTGTTGATGAAGGCACCGTTGGCGAGAGAGGTCACTTCGTAGTCTGTGCCCTGATATGATACAGACTGTGGAATATCGATGGAAGTCGCGTCGCTGCCCGAGACGAGGCCGTCGAAAGAAACGTCGGCGTTTCTGGAGTCGGTGACGGTGAAGCGGAAGCCGTCGGACTCGAACGATTCAGCCGAAGCTGATGTCATGGCGGTCAGGAGGGCCGCAGCCGCGAGGGTGAGGGGTAAAAATTTTTTCATAGCCTTGTGTGTTTTTCTGTGTAAAATGTGTGCTTTTGAAGTGGGGGTGTGTGCTCCCTTTTTCAGTTAACGCGCGGCGGGGCGGAAAGGTTGGAGCGGGGGGCTTTCGGGCTTCCGCCCTCACACAGCACCACGGGGGCTTTGGTTGCACACGGTGGGGAGGTGAAGCTCCGGTAGGGGGTGGTGAACGCTGGTAGGGGGGAGCTGAAGCTCTGCACGGGGGACAAATAATGTCGGTTACGTAAAAAATAGTTGTGGATTTGGACTAAAAGTGTTAGTTTTGTGTTTTAACATAATAAGAGGCTTTAGGTTTTAGGCTTTAGGTTTTAGAGCTTAGGCCGGTGGGGGTGTAGGGCTTATAAGGCTTATGGGGCTTATAGGCCTTATAAAATCGGGGTGTGATAAATAAAATGGGGGTGAGATAAGATGGGGTGTGGATTTTACTAATAAGATATAACCGTATGAAGAAAGGTGATAAAAGCAGGGGGAAGAGGATACGTAAGCAGGATCTTCTCCAGAAGATAGTGGAGTTTCTCCAGCAACAGAATAAACAGAGTTTCAATTATAAGCAGATTGCGTTCGGAATAGGTGTGGAGAATCCGGCGCAGCGGCTCGATGTGCTCAATGCGCTCGATGAGCTTGTGGCTGCCGATGATATTCTTGAGGTTGACCTCGGGAAGTATAAGGCCAAGAGCAACCGTGGCGTGGAGAGCACCGGTTACTTCGTGCGCCGCAGCAACGGCAAGAATGCCGTGGTCGTTGATGACGAGATGATCATGGTGGCCGAGCGCAATTCTATGCACGCGCTCAATGGCGACAAGGTGCGCGTGGTTGTCTCTGCAGCCCGCAAGGGAGCTGATCCCGAGGCGCGCGTGATCGAGATTATCGAGGCCAAGGAGCAGCAGTTTGTCGGAACCCTGAAAATTGACAAGAACTATTCGGCCCTCGTGAGCGACTCGAAATTCCTCGCGGCCGACATCATCATACCGCGCAACAAGCTCAAGGGCGGCAAGAACGGCGACAAGGCCGTGGCCCGTATCGTGCAGTGGCGCGATGACGAGATGAACCCTCGCGGCGAGGTGATAGACATCCTCGGCGTGAAGGGTGAGAACAATGCCGAGATGCACGCCATCTTAGCTGAGTTCGGACTTCCTTACAAGTATCCGGAGAATGTGGAGAAAGCCGCACAGCGTATCAACGCCGGCATCACACCCGAAGAGGTCGCCAAGCGTGAGGATTTCCGCGGAGTGACGACCTTCACCATCGACCCGCGCGATGCCAAAGACTTCGACGACGCGCTCTCAATCCGCCAGCTCGCCAACGGCAACTGGGAGGTGGGTGTGCATATCGCCGATGTGACACACTATGTAAAGCCCGGTTCGGTGATAGACAAAGAGGCTCAGAAACGTGCGACGAGCGTCTACCTCGTGGACCGCACGATTCCGATGCTTCCGGAGCGGTTGTCAAACGGCATCTGTTCACTGCGTCCCGACGAGGAGAAACTGACATTCTCAGCCATCTTCGAGCTCGACTCGAAAGCCAACGTGGTGAACAGCCGCATTGGCCGCACGGTGATAAAGAGCGACCGCCGCTTCACATACGAAGAGGCCCAGGAGATAATCGAGACCGGAAAAGGGGAGTACTCGCGTGAGCTTGAAGTGCTCAACAAACTCGCCCAGGAACTTCGCCGCCGCCGTTATCAGCAGGGTGCGTTGGAGTTCGACCGCGCCGAGGTGCGCTTCGAGATAGATGAGAACGGCAAGCCCGTGAACGTCTACTTCAAAGAATCGAAAGAGGCCAACAAACTTATCGAGGAGTTCATGCTTCTCGCCAACCTGACCGTGGCAGAGTCGGTCGGAAAGGTCGGCAAGAACAAGAAAGCCAAGAGCTTCGTCTATCGTGTGCATGACAATCCCGACACCGAGAAAATCGGCAACCTCGCCCTGATAGCGTCGCGCTTCGGCTACAAGCTCGTGACCGACGGCAGCACGCGAGAGGTGAACAAGAGCGTGAACCGTCTGCTCCGCGACGTGAAAGGAAAAGGGGAGGAGAACATGCTCTCCATACTTGCTATCCGCTCGATGGCCAAGGCGGTTTACACCACCGACAATATCGGCCACTACGGACTCGCCATGCCCTACTACACCCACTTCACTTCGCCGATACGCCGTTATCCGGACATGATGGTACACCGTCTGCTGGCGAAATATGCCGAAGGCGGGCGCAGTGCCGACAAACTCAAACTTGAGGAGGAATGCAAGCATGACAGCGACATGGAGCAGCTGGCATCGAACGCCGAGCGCGCCTCGATACGCTACAAGCAGGTGGAGTTCATGAAAGACCGCCTCGGAGAGGTTTACGACGGAGTTATCTCCGGAGTGACAGAGTGGGGTTTCTATGTGGAGCTGACCGAGAGCATGTGCGAGGGACTGGTGCCCATCCGCGACCTTGCCGACGACTACTACGACCTCGACGACAAGAACTACTGCCTGATAGGCCGTCGTCACGGGGTGCGCTACACACTCGGAGACCAGGTGAAAGTGCAGGTTGCCCGCGCCGACCTTGAGCGCAAGCAGCTCGACTTCGCCCTGATCGATGACAAAGGTAACCCCAACAAGCCCCTCAAACCGGTGGAGCAGCGCAAGCCAGGCAAACGCCATGAGCCGAAGAACCGCCGTAACAGAAAGCAGAAATAAACAGAAAGCAATCATAAACCTACATAAGCAGCGGCGTAGTTAAGAACTGCGCCGCTCAATAACAATCAATACCACTGTACCAGATGAAGAGAAAAACTTCAGGACTTTGGGTTGCGGCTACCCTGATGGGGTGTGCCGCCGGCCCTGCATTTGCCGCTACCGACAACGGAGTGATCGTACAGACCGACGCATACCGTTGGAGCGGTGACACAATCTATCAGAACGAGTTCAAGGCATGGGCCGAAAGCCCCGTGCATATCCGGAGCACCTACAAGGGGCGTCCCGGATACTTCATGCCCGTCACCCAGGAATGGAAGCAGGTGAACGACCTGCGGCCTTATCCTGTGCTCAAAGGGGGCAATATGCTGCATCAGGCTATATACAATATGGGCCTTGACGAGATGGTCAACGCCGTAGAGCCTGACACAACACTACGCACCGGCAAGGAATGGGCCGGAGTATGGACACGCGACGTGAGCTATTCCATAATCCTCTCGATGGCCGCCCTTCAGCCCGAGGCATCAATGATCTCGCTGATGAAGAAAGTCAACCCGTCGGGACAGATTATCCAGGATACAGGTTCTGGTGGTGCATGGCCAATTTCGACCGACCGTATGATCTGGGTTGTCGCCGCATATGAGATCTACAAGGTGACCGGCGACAAGGCGTGGCTTGAGAAAGTGTATCCGATCGCACTCCGCAGCATCGAGAAAGATGACAAGACCATACGCAGCGAGCGCGGGCTGGTGAAGGGAGAGACCTCCTTCATAGACTGGCGTGAGCAGAGCTATCCGAAATGGATGCAGACTATGGACATATCGCAGAGCGAGGCCATGGGCACCAATGTGCTTTATGCCGCCGCGCTCAAAGCCGTTTCGGAGATGGCCACCGACATGGGACAGAAGAAAGTGGCGGCAGAGTATGCCGCCAAGGCCGATGAGCTTTCCGCGCAGATAGACAAGACTTTCTATATGCCTGAGAAAGGTTACTACGGCATGTACACCTATGGCCGCGACAACAAGATACTGAACCCGCGTGCCGAGACACTCGGCGAGGCCCTGGCGATACTCTACGACATCGCTCCGGCGGAGCGTCAGAAGGAGATTTCGCAGAATAATCCGACCACACCTTTCGGTCCGGCAATCTTCTATCCGCAGATAGCCGACATGCCGAACTACCACAACAATGCCTTGTGGCCTTTCGTGGGTGCATACTGGACACTTGCCCAGGCCAAGGCAGGCAACGAGGCCGGAGTTGTGGAGGGCATCGGTTCGATATTCCGTCCCGCCGCCCTGTTCGCGACCAACAAGGAGAACTTCAATCTCGACAACGGAGACTACTACACGGAGCTGAATTCGTCGAACATGCTCTGGTCGCTGGCCGGAAATCTTGCCGTCACACAGCAGATACTTTTCGGTATCCATTTCGAGAAAGATGGACTGCGGGTCGCTCCGTTCGTGCCTGAGGCATTCGGTGCCGACCGCACGTTGGAGAACTTCCCCTACCGCGGTGCGCGTCTTGACATAACCGTCAAGGGATATGGCGACCGAGTGAAGTCGATGACACTCAACGGCAAGAGCATCGACCCGGCGAAGACCATACCGGCCAAGCAGCTCGCCAAGGGTGGCAGCATCGTGGTCGAGATGGCCAACGAGCCGATTGCCCCGATGAAGATAAACCGCGTGGCCAACCTCAAGGCTCCGCTCACCCCGACAACATGGATGGAGGCATCGGCAGACCTTGGCGCAACGGGTGTTCCGACAATGAACCTGCTGCGCTGGAATCCGATAGAGTATATCGGTGAATACATCGTGCTCAAAGATGGGCAGGAAGTTGCACGCACACATGAGACTCAGTATGCCGCCACGACGCCTGGTGAATGGCAGGTGATCGGCGTTGCCGGCGACGGTACGCAGGGCTTCGCTTCAGAGCCCCGCAGCAACCGGGCGGTGTACACCGTCGAGTTTGCCGGAGAGGGGACAGCCATGATCTCGAAGGAGGTTTCATACAAGTCGCGAGGCGGTGTGAAGGGTTACTTCGGCGAAGGATTTGTCGAGACAGACCGCACGTTGCCTACGCGCAGTGTCGAGATAGAGGTTCCAAAGGCAGGGGTTTACTCCGTGGCTGTGAGATACGCCAACGGCAATGGACCCGTCAACACAGAGAACAAGGCAGCGGTGCGCACATTGGGTGTGGATGGTGCCAATGTCGGTACGCTGGTCATGCCCCAGCGCGGTGTCGGCAACTGGAATGACTGGGGAATGTCGAACGGAGTGCAAGTTTCTCTCACCCCCGGCAAACATACCCTGACAGTGGAGTATCTACCTGAGGATGAGAATATGAACATCACTACAAACCATGCCCTTATGGACAGAATTGTGGTGGAGCGAGTAAAATAATTTTGTAGATTCAGAAAAAAGTTGTAATTTTGCATCGGGTGAGTCCTGCACGACCAGCTCCCCGTTAATCCCCCAGGTCTTGACCGAAGCAAGGGTAGCGGGTTGAGCGGTGCGATGCAGGTAGCTCGCCCACTCGCCTCTTTAGCTCAGTTGGCCAGAGCACGTGATTTGTAATCTCGGGGTCGTTGGTTCGAATCCGACAAGAGGCTCAAAGCGATGCTTGCACGGGCGTTAACGCCCGGCAAACGTAAATACAATGTTTTTCATAATTTTGTTTTGGCGGTGTGTTTAGTGATAAACGCGCCGTTTTTTTGTTATAGGGGGAAGGGAGTGAAAACCTGCAGGTTTTCACCACTCGACAGGGACTCGGGAGGACTCGGGCTGCCGGGGCGCTTGGGGATTCGGGCTTCCGCCCTCACACAGATGCGAGGAGCGGGGGAGGTTTAACTTAAGAAGATTTGGATATGGTGATTTTTAATTCGAGCTTCATGATTGAGAGGGAGCGGGAAGGGGAGTTCTTGAACTGGCTGCGCGGTGAAATCGCGGGGCTTAAGGGTGTTGCTGCCATGCGCGTTTCGGCTATGAGGGAGGCCGGGGGCGTGGATTACAGGGAGGCCGAGGGGCAGACTGTGGCTTTTCAGGTGGAATTCGAGCGGATCGAGGAGGCGCGCAAGTGGGGGCGCGAGGTCTTCGCTACACTGGCTTCACGGTTTGAGGAGCGGTTCGGGCCGCAGGCTTTGGTTTTTACCTCGATTTTTGAGGAGGTAGGGTGAAAGAACCAGGGAGATGGTTAGGATGACGGGTCTGACAGGTCTGACGGGTCTGACTGGTTTGACAAGTCGGACAGGTCGGACAGGTCGGACGGCTCCGGGTGGTTTAAGTTGACAGGATATGGATGAGAAAGTGAGAGGGTATGAGCGGGTTATCATGGGGATTGACCCGGGTACCAATGTGATGGGGTATGGGGTGCTCGGTGTGAACGGGAAGAAGACCGAGGTGATTGTGTTGGGGGTAATCCAGCTGAGCAAGTTCGAGAGCCATTACAAGCGGTTGCACCGCATTTTCGAGCGCGTGTCGGGGTTGGCGGCGCAGTATCTGCCCGATGAGGTTGCTCTGGAGGCACCGTTTTTCGGGAAGAATGTGCAGTCGATGCTGAAGCTCGGGCGTGCGCAGGGGGTGGCGATGGCGGCGGTGCTCAGCCGCGACATTCCGGTGGCGGAGTATGCCCCGCGCACCATCAAGATGGCCGTGACCGGCAACGGTCAGGCCTCGAAGGAGCAGGTGGCGAATATGCTCAAGCATCTGCTGCATATGACCGACGACCAGATGCCCAAGTTGCTTGACGCTACAGATGCTCTTGCTGTGGCACTTACGCACTTTTATGAGACAGGTAAGCCCGAGGTGGCGAAAGGGCCGAAAAGTTGGGCGGAATTCCTTGCAAAAAATCCTGAACGTCTGGCACCGAGGAGGAAGTGAAAAAATTGGGAGCCGTGAGGGTTAAAAATTTTTAAGATTCGGAAATTATACATATATTTGCGTGTTTATAGGGTTGGGGGATTATTGGGCTTATGGGTCTGATAGGGCTAATAGGGCTTATGGGTCTAATGGGGCTAATAGGGGGGTGACTTAGAATGTAAAACCAGAAAACGCAAAATATATGGATAGATATGAGGAGGTGATCTCCAAGAGTAAGGTCACGACAGATGATGCGGCTGTTAAGGCTGCGGTTGCCAAGATACTTGAGAAAACCGGTGAGAATGATACCCCGGAGGTGCACAAGTTCCTGTTGGGCAGCATTGACCTGACTACTCTGAGCAGTGAGGACAGCGACCGGAGTGTGGCCGAGTTCACGCGCCGTGTGAATGATTTCGAGAATGAGTATCCGCAGTATCCGCATGTGGCGGCTATCTGTGTGTACAGTAATTTCGCCGAGGTCGTGGACACGAACCTCGATGTGGAGGGTGTGGATGTGTGTGTGGTTGCCGCCGGTTTCCCTTCGAGCCAGACATTCCAGGCTGTCAAGGTGGCCGATGTAGCCCTTGCCCGTGAGGCGGGTGCCGACGAGGTTGACATCGTGCTCAATGTGGGCATGTTCCTCGACGGTAATTATGAGGACCTCTGCGACGAGATTATCGAGCTGAAGCATACTGCCAAAGATGCACGTCTGAAAGTGATTCTTGAGACGGGTTGCCTGAAGACAGCCGAGCGGATCAGGAATGCCTCGCTACTGGCGATGTACAGCGAGGCGGATTTCATCAAGACCTCGACCGGCAAGATTTATGACGGGGCCTCGCTTGAGGCTGCCTATGTGATGTGCCAGTGCATCAAGGAGTATTACAAGACTTCGGGACGCAAGGTCGGATTCAAGGCCGCCGGCGGTGTGCGCACCACAGAAGAGGCGGTGGCATACTATACCGTAGTGAAGGAAGTGCTCGGTGAGGAATGGCTGAACCCGAATCTGTTCCGTATCGGTGCCAGCTCACTTGCCAACAACATACTGTCAACTCTTGAGGGGAAGAGCGTCAAGTTCTTCTGATCCGGAGAGGCAACGGAGCGGTCGCGGCGTGGTCACTGGGAATGGCAGTGTTGCTGCCGGGAGTGCGGCGCGACAACCGGGAAGGAAACAACAACTACAACACAATAAGAGATGAGAATACGCAGATTTGCCGCCTTAGCGGCGGTCATGCTGGTGATGTCGGCGATATTCCCCCTGCGCGCGCAGGAGCGGAAGGTCGCCACATTCGGCGTGGCCTTCTATAACCTTGAGAATCTATTCGACACCATCAACAACAACGGGAAGTATGACCTTGAGTTCTCACCCGAAGGGAGCAGGAAATGGGATGGCAAGAAGTATTGGTCAAAAATCAACCGACTTTCCTATGCAATCTCGCAGATGACGACGAAGACCACCCCGATGGGTCCGGCTGTGATCGGTGTTAGCGAGATTGAGAACATCACGGTGCTTCAGGACCTTGTCAATGCCGACGCTATCAAGGACTGGGGACTGAAGATCGTACACCATGACTCGCCCGACGCACGCGGTGTGGATGTGGGACTTCTTTACAATCCCACATTTTTCAGGGTGTTGAAAGTGGAGAACTACAAACTGGAGATTCCGGAGTTGCCTAAATTCAAGACCCGTGACCAGATGTGTGTGATCGGTCTGATGGGTACTAAGCAGACAGGATATTCGCGCATAGCCGTGATCGTGAACCACTGGCCGTCGCGCCGTGGCGGCGAGGCGGAGAGCAGCTGGCTGCGCGAGGCGGCAGCCGGACTGAACGCCAAGATTGCAGCCGAGCTTCTGGAGCAGTATCCCGACATAGGTATCATCACGATGGGCGATATGAACGATGACCCGTACAACAAGTCGGTCTCGCAGGTGCTCGGCGCGGTGAAGGACATAGAGAAGACTCAGCCGGGCGGGTTCTACAACCCGTTCTGGGAGAAGCTCGACAAGGGTATCGGGTCTTATATATACCGTGGCGGCTGGAACCTGTTCGACCAGATTATTGTCAACTCGAACATAGTTGACGGGAAGTGCGGACTGAAGTTCTATGAGGCAGTTGTGCAGAACAAACAGTTCCTGATTCAGCAGGACGGGCAGTATAAGGGTTACCCCTTGCGCACATTCTCGGGCGGGGTGTGGACGAATGGCTATTCGGACCACCTGCCGACGGAGATTTTCCTGGTGAAGGAGATTTAGGCTTTAGGTTTTAGGTTTTAGGCTTTAGGGGGAGGGGCCAAGGCTCCCGGGGAGAGAAAACCTGCAGGTTTTCTCCACTCGACAAACGACCGGAAAGGGACGGTAGGGACGGGGGCTTCGCTGAAGCTCAGCGCTGGAACAAAAAACGGACGGCGGGAGGGGATTCGGAGCCGGGACCGGGGCTTCGCTGAAGCTCAGCGCCGGAACAAAAACCGGACGGCGGGAGGGGAGGCGGAGCCGGGGACGAGGGGATTCGGGACCGGGGACGAGGGGATGCGGGACCGGGGACGAGGGGATGCGGGGCCGGGGACGGGGGATTCGGGCCAAGGGCGCCTGATGAGGGGGGATTGGTGGGGTGGAATGGAATTAAAACAACAAGATAAGAACCATGCGAATACAGATGACAATGCTGACACTTGCGTGTCTTGCCACGGCGGCGGTTGCCGATACCGGGGTGAAGGGTACGCTTGTGGACGCGCAGACAGGAAAGCCGGTGGCCGGAGCCAATATCTTGCTCCAAGACCAGGCTATCTTTGTGGTGAGCGGCTCGGACGGAGTGTTCACCATCAGCAATGCCGCTCCGGGTGGAGACGTGCTTGAAATAATCGCCTCGGGTTACGAGGATGCGTATCAGGATGTCCGTCTCAATGACGGCATGATGGTCAACATCGGCGAGGTTAAACTGACTCCCGCCGGATTCGAGGCCTCACGCCTGAATTCTGACAACTTCCTCTTCAACGAGGAGGACCTTCTTGATGACGAAGGTATAGGCCAATCGGTTGGTACCATCCAGGGAGCGACCGACGATGTCTATTACCAGACCGCGAACTATGACTTCTCGACCGTGCGTTTCCGCCTGCGCGGTTATGACCAGAACTGGCAGACAGGATATGTGAACGGCTTCAACATGAACGACGCGATGCGCGGCCGCTTCAACTTCTCGATGTTTGGCGGCATGACCTCGACGGCTTTCCGCAACCGTACCACCGAAATCGGTCAGGCTGCGGCTCCCTACGGCTACGGTTCGATCGGCGGCTCCAACAATGTCACCACCTATGCTTCGGAGTATGCCCCGGGCTGGAAGGGAAGTCTGGCGTATACCAACTCGAACTATATGATGCGCGCCATGCTCTCGTATGCCACCGGCCTGAACAAACATGGCTGGGCATTCTCAGCATCGATCATAGGCCGCTACGCACCGCAGGGAGTTGTGGAGGGTACTTTCTACAACTCGTTCGGCTATTCGCTGTCGGTAGAGAAGGTATTCAACGACAAGCACTCGCTCAACCTCTCGACATGGGGTGCCCCGACACAGCGTGCGACAAACGCCGCAGCGACCCAGGAGGCGTATGACCTTGCAGGAACGAACCTCTACAACCCTTCGTGGGGTTATCTGAACGGCGAGAAGAAATCGTCGCGCATAGTAGAGTCGTTCGACCCTTCGGTCATGCTGAACTGGATCTGGAAGCCGCAGATGGGAACGAAGCTCAACACCGGTCTTGCGTTCCGTTCGAGCAACTACAGCTCATCGGCGCTCAACTGGTACCAGGCACCCGACCCCCGTCCGGACTACTACCGCAATCTTCCCTACTACTTCCATCCGACCGCAGACCCTCTGGAGAATCCGGGACTTTACGAAGACCAGATGGCGCAGATGGAGTATGTGGCCGACTGGTGGGGCGGCAACAAAGAGAACCGTCAGCTCGACTGGAACGCAATGTACCAGACCAACCTTCTCAACCGTGAGCAGTTTGACCGCGACCCGAGTCTGTTGGGTCAGTCAACCTACATACTTGAGAACCGTCACTCGAACTTCAACGCCTACATGCTCAACTCCTATCTGGACCACCGTCTGAACGACAACCTTACCCTCCAGGCAGGTGTGGGCTACACATTCACCGACGCTCACTACTACAAGACAATCCGCGACCTGTTGGGCGGTGAGTTCTGGCGCGACGTGGACAACTTCTCGGAGCGCGACTTCGCCGGTAATGTAGACATCATGCAGAACGACATCCTCAACCCCGACCGCAAGGTAGGCGAGGGAGACGTGTTCGGTTACGACTACCATATCTACAACCACAACGCCCGCCTCTGGTATCAGAACCAGCTCATCACCTCGCACTGGAACGTGAACTGGGCCGCAGAAGCGTCGCTCAACTCATTCCAGCGTGACGGCCGCATGATGAACGGTCGCGCCGAGGGTCAGTTCGGTTTCGACGAGAACGGCAACCCGGTGGTACGTTCATACGGCAAGGGTGAGACCCACACCTTCCTGAACGGCGGACTCAAAGCCGGAGCCACCTACAAACTTGACGGCCGCAACTACTTCACAGCCCATGTCGGAGCCGGCACACGCGCCCCGATGCCCAACGACGCATACATCTCACCGCGTACCAAGGACACAGCCGTTGACGACCTCAAATCGGAGAAATACTTCGCGGCCGACCTCAGCTATACCTGGAACTACAAGAACTTCCGCGGATCGCTGACCGGATTCTACACGAAGATGTGGGACGGCATGAAACGTTCGGCATTCTACGACTATGACCTCAGTTCGTTCGTGAACTACGCCATGAGCGGAGTCATGAGCGAGTTCAAGGGCCTTGAACTCGGTGTCGAATACAAGATACTCAGCAACCTGAGCGTATCGGCAGCCGGAACACTTGCCAAATACCAGTACAAGAACAACCCGATGGGTACACGCAGCTACGAGAACGGTACACGCGACGACGTGACCCGCCGCACCTACCTGAAGAACTACTATATCGGCGGCACCCCGCAGCAGGCAGTGTCGTTTGCGGTGAACTACAACATCAGCCAGTGGTTCTTCGAGGTCAACGCCCAGTGGTTCGGCGATGCCTACTTCGAGCTTGCACCTACCCGTCACGAGGAGATGGAGGGACTCTGGAAATTCTGCACCACCGAAGAGGAATACCAGCAGCGTCTCGACCAGATCACACATCAGGACAAGCTGAACAGCGAGTGGGTGATGAACCTCTCGATCGGCAAGATCATCTACACAAAGTTCGGTTCAATCAACTTCAACCTGAGCGTGAACAACCTTCTCAATAACCGCAACATCCAGACAGGCGGATACCAGGAGAGCAAATTTGACTACACCAACTATGATGTGAACAAATTCGGCAACAAGATCTGGTATGCCCAGGGAATCAGGGTGTTCTTTAATGTGGGTATCAAGTTTTAAGGCTGATAGGGCTGATAGGGCTAATAGGACTGATAGGGCTAATAGGACTAATAGGGCTAATAGCACTGATGGGCTTAAGGCTAATAAATGAAATTCAAGATGAAAAAGACTTTAGTAAATATATTTTTGCTGATGGGTGCGCTGGCGGGATTGTCATCGTGCAACGATGAGCTTGCGGAGCCGCCCATCACGATACCGGCCGCCGGTATCGGCACAGGAACCTGGGACAACCCTCTGACAGCAGGTCAGGCACGTCTCGGTTCTGTGAACTATCAGGTCAATCCCGCCTGGGTCAAGGGATACATAGTCGGAGTGATAGACGTTGATAAATCGACTGTCCTCAATGAGAATTCGGCAGACTTCATGGCTCCGTTCACCGTTGAGACCAACATGCTCATCGCCGATGATTACAGACCGTTCGAGCGGTTGGCCAAGCTTTACGAGGAGGGTGATGAAGATGCCTACACGGCACTCCGCGACTCGCTGATCGAGGTTGTGGCTCCGGTCCAGCTCCCTTCGGGAATGCGTCCGGCACTCAACCCGATGCAGAACCCCGACGCCCTCCATGCGCAGGTGTGTATCCAGGGAACGACCGGCAACACATACTGCGGCGAATATGGCGTGCGTGATCTTCTCGCATACAACTTCGGCGAGACCGGCAAAGAGCCGTCAGAGACTCCCGAACCTATGCCGGTCGGCAAGTTCTACCAGAACTTCACGGCAGCGACCACAATGGACGCGCTGGAGATGGCCGGCTGGCGTAACGACCCGACCGAGGGTAACCTGTATGGCTGGAAAGTCGTGATAACCGACGACAACAACTACATCGCCACCGACGCATTCCTCGGCTTTGCCGACGGAGGTCCGTACGAGCACTGGCTCGTGACACCGCCCATCACCCTTGATGAGCTGCCCGAGAAGACCCTGGAGTTCGAGAGCGCGGCAGCCAATCCGGCTGACGGTACGACAATCGAGGTGTTCGCCATGCGTGGCAATGACCCCCTCACCGCAGTGCTGACACCCCTTGAGGCGAACTTCGCCACAGCACCGGCATCGGGTTACAGCGAGTGGGTATCGTCGGGCAAAATCAGTCTTGAGGGCTTCAGCGGAGAAATCTGCATAGGCTGGCGCTACCGTGCCGAGCGCGGCGGCTACGGCAACTCCGTGACCTACTGTCTTGACAATATCAATGTAGGCAACATGGCTCCCCCGGCCGACTGGACGAAGGCACATGAATTCTACACAGCCTTGAGCAAGACCGATTCTGACGGAGCGGCAGGCTGGACATTCGACAATGTTCTTCTCACCGGCGGCATGTCTTACGTATGGAAATGGACTGAATACAACGGCTCATGCTATCTGAACGCATCGGCGTTCTACAGCAGCCGGAACAATCCTGCGCTGGCATACGCATATTCCGACACAGTCGATCTGACGGACTATAAGAACGTCGGACTCAGTTTCGAGCACGCGGCCAAATTCCAGACCACACTGCCCCAGCTGGGACGTGTAGTGGTGCGCGAGGCAGGAACAGAAGACTGGACAGAATATGTGATTCCCGCATGGCCCGCGGCAGGAAACTGGAGCTTCGCGACCAGCGGAATAATCGACATCTCCGACTTCGCCGGCAAGAAAGTCGAACTCGGCTTCAAATATGAGTCGACCGAGGATGGCGCCGACCAGTGGGAGATCCAGAACCTGAGACTTATCGGTATAGAAAAATAACAATGGCGCAGGTCGCTGACAGAGCGGCCTGCCTACAAAAACAAGTACATATAATGAGAAAATCAATATATGCGGGCATGTTGCTGCTCGGGGCCGGTCTGATGACCGGCTGCCAGGCAGACATGGACGCGCCCGAACTTGAGATTCCCGTATCGACTCTCCAGTCGAACATGAGCATACTTGACCTCAAGACAGCCTATGAGGGAATGTCAACACCGGTCGGATACCTGCCCGGAACAGAAGTGCTTGATGCCGCCGGCAACGCGGTGAGCGGCGAGCATATCGTGATCAAAGGCCGTGTGGTTTCGAGCGACGCTACCGGTAACATCTACAAATCGCTCGTGATCCAGGATGAGACCGCAGCCCTCGCCTTCTCGCTCAACCAGAGCAGCATGTATGTGGACTACCGTCTTGGCCAGGAAGTGCTGGTGGACATGACCGGTCTTAACATCGGCTACTACCGCGGACTCCAGCAGGTCGGCTATCCCGGCGAGCCCTACAACGGCGAGCCTCAGCTCGGCTTCATGTCGTACGACTACTGGCTGGAGCACTCGCAGAAGAACGGAATGCCCGATGCCGACTGCGCGTACATCCGTCCGGACGATCCGGTTCCCGCCGACAAGATGCACTGCTTCGTGTTCAATTCGTTTGACGAGGTGAACGGCCAGCTTCTGATGCAGATGCAGAGCCAGCTTGTGGAGTTCCGCAACGTACACTTCGACGGAGCAGGCGAGCTCAACTACTCCGACTATCAGGAGAGCGCGAACCGTACGCTCATCGACGCGAACGGCCAGACCATGACCGTCCGCAACTCCGGATACTCCAACTTCTACAACGAGATTCTGCCCAAGGGCACGGGCCGTGTGCGCGGTATCCTGTCGTACTACGGCGACTCATGGCAGCTCGTGCTCCGCGGCCTCTCCGACGTGATGATCACCGAAGACGGCTCGAAAGAGAAGCCCTTCACAGTGGAGCAGGCACTTGATCCCGAGAACGAAGGCATGTCGGGCTGGGTGACAGGTTACATAGTCGGTTCAGTAAAGGCCGGCGAGAACAACGTGACCTCGAACGACCAGGTGATATTCGGCGGTGACGCGGAGATGGACAACAACATCCTCATCGCGGCGAGTCCCGACGAGACCGACGTTCTCAACTGTCTGGCAGTCGAGCTGCCTCAGAACAGCGTGTTCCGCTACTACGGCAACCTCGCTGACAATCCCGAGCTGTACAAACGCAAGATTGATGTGAACGGCACCATCGGCAAATACCTCGGCATGGCCGGTATCGTGGACAATGCCGGAACCAAAGACTCCTTCGAGATCGAGGGTGTGACACCCGGCTCAGCCACAGGCGACACGCCCCGCCCGGCAGGAAGCGGCACGGAGACTGATCCCTACAACGTGGGCTACGTCATCGCCGCGACCGCAAGCGAGACCGAAGTCTGGGTGACAGGTTATGTGGCAGGTTATGTAATCAACGGCGACTTCGAGGATGCCAACTGCGAATTCTCCGCAAGCGAGGTGAGCGGTTCGACCAACTACCTCAACTCGATCAACATCATACTGTCGGAAGTGGCACCTATGCAGTGTAGCGTGGGCAACTCAGTACCCTGTCAGCTCTCGGTAGCGGTACGCCCGATTTTAGGTCTCAGACTCAACCCGTCGATTTTTGCCAAGAAAGTCAAGCTGAAATGTAACATCAAGAAATATCTCGGCACAATGGGAATCGGCAACATCACAGAAGTTGTTGAGTTATGAGAAGACTGAACACAGTGATCCTTATGATGCTCGCCATGGCCACCTCGGCCATGGCGGGTTACCGTGAGGGCTACTACAACCGGATGGACGGCAAGCAGCGCGAGGCATTGAAAGCCGCCGCGAAAGCCTGTGTGTCGAACCATACCCAGCTCGAATACTACTCGCTGCCGAACTACTGGCAATATTCCGACGTGTATCCCGAGCTGGTGGATGGCTGCAAGCGGTGGTGGGACATGTATTCCGATGCGGTCTACCTCATACAGCCGCGTCAGAGCGGCACGCAGAGCTTCTCGGCCAACAGGATGCAGCGCGAGCACTCCGTGCCCAAGTCGTGGTGGAAATATCAGGGAAGTGTGGAATACACGCCCGCCTACAGCGACATGTGGAACCTCTATCCGAGCGACGGTGCGGCCAACCAGGCCAAGCAGAACTATCCCTTCGGTGAGACACGCACCACTATCTACGACAACGGCGTGACCAAAGTCGGTGCGCCCAAGGCCGGATTCGGCGGCGGCTCTTCTCTGGTTTTCGAACCGGATGACAGATACAAGGGAGACTTCGCCCGCGCCATCTTCTACATGGCCACCGTCTATGATGACCTGCACTGGGTGTATGACTACATGTTTGTCAGCAATTCCTATCCGACACTCGTGCCCTGGGCGGTGAACATGCTGCTGCAATGGTCGCGTCAGGATCCGGTGGACCAGAAAGAGATAGACCGCAATGACTATGTGGAGCAATACCAGGGCAACCGCAACCCGTTTGTGGACTTCCCGGAACTTGCCGAATACATATGGGGCCTCCGCACGACCGAGACCTTCATCATAGCCGATCAGGAGAACACCGGTCAGACCCCCCCGATAACCGGCGACCCGGAGATTACGGCGCCAGTCAACGGCGAGGCACTTGACTTCGGCCAGATAGCGGTCGGACATGCCACCGCCCGTGCTCTCCAGATAACGGGCCACAACATGACCAGCCCGCTGTCGCTGCGTGTGTCGGGTACAGACAAGGCTTACTTCATACCCGAAGTGACCAGCATACCAGCGGCCACGATGAACAGCAACGGAGGCTATCTTCTCAACATCACCTATCTGCCCCAGGCCACCGGCAGTCATGAGGCCAAGATCACCCTCTACGACGGCGGCATAGACGGCAGCATAGCCGTAACGCTGAAAGGAGAGTCGCTCGATGTGCCGCAGCTCACGGTGCTTCATGCCCTTGAACCGACTGATGTGACCGAGAGCGGTTACACCGCGCAATGGGAGACCGCACAAGGGATTGCCGACTACTACACGGTGACACGTGTCAGATATGTGGAGGGCAACCAGGAAAGCGACAGCTACGAGACCGGCGAGACGAGCTACCGGTTCACCGACCGTCAGCCCGGAGTAGCCGAGAGCTACAGCGTGACCTACAGCCGTCTCGGTATGGAATCGCCCGCTTCGAACAGTATCTATGTCGCTGCAAGCGGCGTGAACGACCTGCGAGAGGAATCGCCCTATCGCGTCTATGGCGTGGAGGGAGGATTCGTGGTCAGCAGAGCTGACGGCGAAGGTGGCACGCTCAGGGTGTACGACCTCGGCGGCATGACCGTGATGGAAGAGAACGAGGTTGAAGACGGCAGCTTCCACCCGCTTGAGGCCGGAGTCTACGTAGTGACAATCGGTGGCGGCCGCCCCGTGAAACTTGTGGTAAAATAAGTAAGTAGCTGTTCAAATTAAACCGCTACTATAATTTAAACTTTCATTTAAGCTTGAATACTATCTGCTTGTTCTTTTGGGCAATTTTCGCCCCTCTCATCAGTCGCATAGCCCGCTATGCTCCTTCTTCGAGTGCCAAAAATTGCACCAAAATAACTTCGCATATAGTATTCATTTAATTTGAACAGCTACTTAGCGCATTTGGTGAGATAACCAATAGCGGAAGTGAACAGATAACACTTCCGCGGACATATATAAAGATGGCACAGATTTGCATAATTTGTGCCATCTTTTTTTGTCGTGTACGAAATAATTGCTAAATTTGCCTTTCCCCGACGGTTGTGTCAGGTGCTTCGGCATGTCTGGCGAGAAGAGCCGGGATGGAACAACAACAACTATCATGAAAACTTATAACAAGTTATTTTCAAAAATGATGCTGCCGGTCATGGCGATTACGCTTCCGGCCTTTACAGCCCTTGATGCCCGTGGCGGGTATCCGGAGGGTTATTATGATTCGTTGAACGGCAAATGCGGTGTCGCGCTGATGAAAGCGGTCAAGGCGATGGCTGCGGGACACACGGAAATCAGTTACAGCAGCGGCACCTGGGAGGCATTTCATGACACCGATGTCAGGAAAGTCAATGGCGTGGATTGCTGGTGGGACATGTACAGCAGCAACAATGTGCCGGTCTCGTCGGGATATCCCGGGATGAATGTTGAGCACTCGGTGGCAAATTCATGGTGGGGCAAGACAAAAAATGCAGCATACAAGGATCTGGTTCACCTGAACCCCTCGAACTCCGAGGCAAATAACCGAAAAGCAAACTATCCATTGGGAGAACTTGAGTCGATAACATGGCAGAACGGCGTGACTTTCGTGGGTAAGCCCAAGTCGGGTCAGGGCGGCGGAGCAACCTACTGCTACGAACCTGCCGACGAATACAAGGGAGACTTCGCGCGTGTGTTCATGTACATGTTCACGACATATGACAACATATCGTGGAAATCCAACACCGCCTGGATGTACGATACTTCGAACGACCTGATGTTCAAGTCGTGGGCGCAGGAGTTGCTTCTCCGCTGGAGCGCGAATGACCCTGTGAGCGATAAAGAGCGCCAGCGTAACGACGGAATCCAGAAACACCAGAAGAACCGTAACCCCTTCATAGACCTTCCCGACCTCGCGGAGCATATATGGGGTTCGAAGAAGACAGTGCCCTTCAGTGTGGATGGCAGCGGCCCGGTTGACCCGGTTGATCCGTCGGACCCCGAAGAACCGAAAGATCCGGAAGATGGCACATACACATGGCTCCTGTCGACATCGGCTTCGATGGATGCCGACTGGACAACCGAGAATGTCACGATTCCAGCGGGGGGCTCATACGTGTGGAGCTGGAAAGATATAGACGGCAAATATTACCTGAACGCGAGCGCGTTCATCAGCGGCAAAGCGTATGCCTCGGAGGCGTATGCGTGGAGTCCGGAGGTGTCGTTCGAGAATGTGGAGGAGGCTACCCTCGACTACTGGCAGGCAGCCAAATTCCAGACGACCCTCAAGACACTCTGCGGCCCCGTTGTGAGAGACTGCGAGACAGGCGACATAACCGAACTGAGCACTCCCGTATGGCCCGCGGCCGGAAGCTGGACATTCGTGAACAGCGGCGCGATTGACCTGAGCGGTTTCGCCGGTAAGAAAGTGCAGGTAGGTTTCAAATATGCTTCAGACGCAAGCGGCGCCGACACATGGGAAATCAACGACGTGACCCTTAAAATCACCAAGACTACCACCGGAGTCGAGATGCCCGGCGGCATGGATGAAGAGGATGACTCATGCCTGGTTGAAGTATGGGGCAACAACATCCTTGTTCCGGCCGGAGCACGCATCTTCGACATGAACGGACGCGAGGTAGAAGGAACCGGACTGAGCCGGGGTGTCTATGTCGTTGTGAAGCCGAGCTTCGCCAAGGCCGTCAAGGTAATGATAAAATAATACAGTACAGAAAGGATAGATAAGATGGGAAGAATAAGGCTGACAGCAGCAGCACTCGGAACCGTAGCTCTCGGCATGATGGCCGAGGTGCCCGAGGGATACTATACCCCCCTCGACGGCAAGAGCGGTGCCGCACTTGAGCAGGCAATCAAGACACTTGCTGAGGGACATACCCGCATAACCTACAACACCAAGACGTGGCCGGCGTTCGAGAAGACCGACGTGCGTGTGGTCAACGGCCGTGAAGTGTGGTGGGACATGTACAGCAACAAAATAGTTTACACCGACGGCCATGATGCCCTCAATATCGAGCACAGTGTGGCCAACTCATGGTTTGGGGGACAGACCCAGGCGTCAGGTACCCCCGATGCCTATGCCGATCTTTTCCATCTGAACCCGAGCGACCAGGAGGCCAACGGGCAGAAAGGTAACTATCCTCCAGGTGTTGTTGCCGAGGCCCGGTTGTTGGACAACGGCCTTTTCAAGGTCGGGACACCGGTTAGCGGCCAGGGTGGAGGCTCGGCAAGCGTTTTCGAGCCGGCAGACGAATACAAGGGCGACTTCGCGCGTGCCTATTTCTATATCTTTACTGCTTATCCCGATGCGAGATGGCAGGATAAATATGCTTACGTATATGGAGCTGACGGCAAACTGGAACCGTGGGCTGCGGAGTTGTTGCTCGAATGGCACCGCAACGACCCTGTTGACAGCAAGGAACTGAGCCGTAACGAGGAGATTTACAAACTTCAGAAGAACCGCAACCCGTTCATCGACTATCCCGGACTGGCGGAGTATGTATGGGGTGACAAAACCGGAGACGCCTTTGAGGAAAGCTCGCAACCGGAAACCGTGGCGGCCGACCGCCCGGAGGCTCCGGTATTCACCGGAACATGGATGACCGGAGTCAATACGTATAACCACCGCTGGTGGGACGGTTACACCCAAACCATAGACTACGATACCGACTGCACGCTGATGGTCAGCATTGATGGCCGCGACTACTACGAGTCAGAGGGAGTGCTGATGATAGATCCGGCCATGGATGGCGCGGAGAGCCATACTTACAGAGCCTATACGGTTTCAGAGAAAGATGGAACTTCGATGCGCAGCTCGACAGCGACTCTGACAGTGACAGCGCGCGACCCGAATGTGACCGACTGGTCGGCAGCACGCTGGGAGCGTGTGGAGGAAGAAGGGGAGCTGGATGGTCTGGCAGGGCATTATCTGCTTTTCTCGTCCAACACTCTGCACGTGATGAGCGCGACACAGGCCAAGAACGGCTTCATGCTCGATGCCGGATTCACAATGGAAAATGACAATGGAGAAGTTGTAGAACTGCCTGTCGAGGCCGCGATCGTGACCTTTGAACCGGTGGATAATTCGAAATACCGTCTGATGGTCAGCGACATCTACGGCTCGTACAAGGGCTCATGGTCATTGGCCGACGGCAACAAGATGAGCCTCAGCCAGAGCACCTACACACCGGCGGTGCCTTCGTTGGATGGCGACGGCCAGTTCATCTATACTTTCGACGGGGGCAGGATGCTGATGTTCAACAAAGCTCAGCCGCGCTTTACCAACTATGCCAGCAATACCAACCAGGGTATACCTGTGTATCTCTACCGCTTCCTGGACTTCAATACAGGGACAGGGGTTGAGACACTTCCGGAGGAGACTCCCTGGGCCGTGGGCGTGGATGGAGACAGCCTGATAGTGCCGGAGGGTACTGTGGTCTATGACCTCAGCGGTCGCCGGATCGAGGGTAAGGCACTCGGACACGGTGTGTATATCGTGGTCGGCGGCGGTCAGAGCCAGAAAATAGTAATGTAAATAACCGATATGAGGCGGCAGCCCGTTCAGGGTGTGCAGTCTATACCATCAAACACATAAAACAATTCGTTATGCTACAAGAGACGAATGTGAGAACCATCGACAAAGTCGTGGTAAGATTCGCAGGTGATTCCGGCGACGGTATGCAGCTTGCAGGAAACATATTCTCCAACATCTCGGCAGAGATAGGAGATGAGATCTCAACCTTCCCGGACTATCCGGCAGAGATACGCGCCCCGCAAGGCTCGTTGAGCGGAGTGTCGGGTTATCAGGTGAGCGTCGGCAAGGGGGTACACACCCCCGGTGACGAAGCCGATGTGCTCGTGGCCATGAACCCCGCGGCCTTGAAGACCAACCTGCGCTATCTGAAGCGCGACGGAGTGGTGGTATGTGATGTTGACTCGTTCACACCGGCCAACCTCAAGAAAGCAGAGTATCAGACGCAGGATCCGATCACCGAGCTTGGCATCGACCCGCGCCGCATACTGCTCGTGCCGATGACCACCCTGCTCAAGGAGACACTCGCCGACAGCGGACTCGACCAGAAAGCCATGATGAAGAGCAAGAACATGCTTGCCCTCGGCGTGATATGCTGGCTGTTCGACCGTCCGGTAGAGAGCGTGCTCAAGAAACTGAAGAACAAATTCGCCAAGAAACCGGCCGTCTACGAGGCCAATGCCAAAGTGCTCCAGGCAGGCTGGGACTACGGTCACAATACGCACAGCTCGCTGCCGGTATACCGTATAGACACAGCCGCATCGCGTCCCGGTACCTACACCGACGTGACAGGCAACACCGCGACAGCTTGGGGACTCATACTCGCCTCGGAGAAGAGCGGACGTCCTCTGTTCCTCGGCTCATATCCCATCACGCCGGCCACCGACATACTTCATGAGCTTGCCAAGCGCAAAGACCTCGGCGTTAAGGCCGTGCAGATGGAAGATGAGATTGCCGGCATATGCTCCGCAATCGGAGCAAGCTACGCCGGACATTTGGCAGTCACCTCGACATCAGGCCCCGGACTCGCGTTGAAGTCAGAAGGACTCGGACTCGCCGTGATGGCGGAGCTTCCGTTAGTAGTGATCGACGTGCAGCGCGGCGGTCCCTCGACCGGATTTCCGACCAAGACCGAGCAGACAGACCTGATGCAGGCGCTCTACGGCCGTAACGGTGAGTCGCCGCTCTGCGTGCTGTCGGCGGTAAGCCCCACAGACTGCTTCCACATGGCGTTCGAGGCTGCCCGCATAGCGATGGAGCACATGACACCGGTCATACTTCTTACCGACGCATATATAGCCAACGGATCGAGCGCATGGCGCATACCCGAGGCAGGAGACTATCCCGAGATACATCCCCACGTTCTTCCCGGCAATGTGCTGGAGGGGGGCTGGAAACCCTACGACCGCGACGAGGCGACCATGGCCCGCTACTGGGCGATACCCGGCACAGAAGGCGCGGCTCACCGTGTGGGAGGTCTGGAGAAAGACTACAAGACCTCGGTTATCTCGACCGACGGGGCAAACCATGAGCGCATGGTGGCGACACGCCGCGAGAAGATTGCCCGCATAGCCGATTACATCCCCGATATGGAGCCGATGTGCGCAGCCGATGCCGACACCATACTTATTGGCTGGGGCGGAACATACGGACATCTGCTCACGGCCGCGACCGAGCTCAACGCCAACGGACATGAGGTGGCCTTCTATCAGTTCAGATACATCAACCCGCTGCCCAAGAATGCGATCGAGACCCTGAAACGCTACAAGCGCATCATCGTGGCCGAGCTGAACACAGGCATGTTCGCAGACTACCTGCAGATGCATCTGCCCGGCAAGGAGATACTGCGCATAAACAAGGTGGAGGGTCAGCCCTTCCTGGTGAGAGAGATTGTAGAGGGAGTAACCAAATTTATGGAGGAATAAGGTATGTGTGAGATAAAAGAGAATATGGCAAAGACATATGCCGCAGGTGACTACAAGAACAGTCAGAACGCACGCTGGTGCCCCGGCTGCGGTGACCACGCAATACTGAACGTGCTTCACAAGGCGATGGCCGAGCTCGGGGTGGCCCCGCACGATACCGCTGTCATCTCCGGTATAGGCTGCAGCTCGCGTCTGCCCTACTACATGAACACTTACGGCATGCACACCATTCATGGACGTGCGGCCGCAATCGCGACGGGTGTCAAGACCGCGAATCCGGCTCTGACCGTATGGCAGATTTCGGGTGACGGCGACGGCCTCGCCATCGGCGGTAACCACTTCATCCACGCCGTGCGCCGCAACGTGAATATCAACATGCTCATCCTCAACAACAAGATATACGGACTGACCAAGGGACAGTACTCTCCGACATCGGACCGAGGCACCGTTTCGAAATCGAGCCCTTACGGCACGGTGGAGGATCCCTTCATTCCGGCGGAGCTTTGCTTCGGCGCACGCGGCAACTTCTTTGCCCGCAGCTTCGACATGGCGCTCGACACGACGAAGGAAGTCATGGTGGCCGCCGCGCGTCATGAAGGCGCCTCGGTGGTTGAGATACTCCAGAACTGTGTGATATTCAACGACGGCATACACAAATACTTCGCCGACAAAGAGAACCGCGATGACCACACCATCCACCTGCGTCACGGCGAGAAGATGCTCTTCGGCAAGGATAACACCAAGGGACTCGTGCAGGAAGGCTTCGGGCTGAAAGCCGTGACCATCGGCGAGGATGGCTATACCATGGACGATGTGCTCGTTCACGACGCCCACAGCCGCGAGAACTTCCTTCAGCAGCAGCTGGCTATGATGGATGGCCACGAGCTGCCGCTTGCGCTCGGCGTGATACGCGACTATGCGGCACCCGTGTACGATCAGGAAGTTGCGCGTCAGACCGAGGAGGTCAAAGCCTCGAAAGGTTACAGCGGACTTCGCGACATGATCATGCGCACCCACGAGACCTGGGAGATCTGATGCCGCCCGCGGGTCGCGTGCTGACAGTTGAACCTGATAAGGAAAAACCGTGAAAACTGCACAAAGAGGATTTTTATGTGCAAAAAATGCGGAAAAATTTCCTTATTAGAAAAATTTTGATTTACTTTGCATTCTGAATTGGAGTGTGTCCATGCCATTTAAGGTGTTGATGTGTTTTCAATTCGGTAATAATCAGTTGCTTCCGCGGGAGATTCCGCGGGTTTGACTGAGTTTGCAGATTAGGAAATATTAACAATTTAAAATTTATAAGACATGTCTGACATTGAACAGAAAGTAAAAGAGATCATCGTAGACAAACTCACAGTAGACGAGAACGAAGTAACTCCCCAGGCAGAGTTCAACAAGGACCTCGGCGCTGACTCACTCGACACTGTAGAGCTCATCATGGAATTCGAGAAGGCTTTCGATCTGACAATTCCCGATGCAGACGCAGAGAACATCAAGACTGTAGGCGACGCGATCAGCTACATCGAGTCACACAAGAAATAAATAATTCCCCCGTTCGATGGAATTAAAGAGAGTAGTAGTGACGGGTCTCGGTGCCCTCAGCCCCCTCGGTGACGACGTAGCCTCCACATGGGAGGCCGCCAAGAAGGGAGAGAGCGGCGCGGCTCCGATCACACACTTCGATGCCTCCAAATTCAAGACGCAGTTCGCATGTGAGGTGAAGGGTTACGATCCGGCGGCTCATTTTGACCGTCGCCAGATGCGTCAGCTCGACCTCTATGCGATGTATGCCCTGACTGCAGCCGACGAGGCAATCGCCGACGCAGGTCTTGAGAACGAAGGTATTGACAAGAACCGCGTGGGCGTGGTATTCGCCGCAGGTATCGGCGGTCTCCACACATTCGAGGAGGAGGCAGGCTACTATGCGGTGCACGGAGCGGAGCAGGGACCGAAATACAATCCCTTCTTCATTCCGAAGATGATTGCCGACATCGCAGCCGGCCACATCTCGATAGCCCATGAGTTCCGCGGTCCGAACTTCGCTACTGTTTCGGCCTGTGCATCGTCGAACAACTCGCTTATCGATGCCTTCAACCTGATCCGTCTCGGCTATGCCGACGCGATTGTGGCCGGAGGAGCCGAGGCAGCTGTGTTCCCGGCAGGTGTGGGTGGCTTCAACTCGATGAAGGCGCTCTCGACCCGCAACGATGACCCGAAAGGCGCTTCACGTCCGTTCAGCGGCACACGCGACGGTTTCGTGATCGGCGAAGGTGCAGCAGCCCTCGTGCTTGAGGAGCTGGAGCATGCCAAGGCACGCGGTGCGAAGATTTATGCCGAGGTTGCCGGTGCCGGAATGAGCGCCGACGCCTATCACATCACAGCCACCCATCCCGAGGGCTTGGGCGCGAAGCTCGTGATGGAGAATGCGTTGAGAGACGCAGGCATGAAGCCCGAGGAAATCGACTACATCAACCTTCACGGCACATCGACTCCGGTCGGCGACCGCAGCGAGGCCAAGGCGATAGTCGATGTATTCGGCGACCACGCATTTGAAATGAACCTCAGCAGCACGAAGTCCATGACCGGACACCTTCTGGGTGCCGCCGGTGCGTTGGAGGCAGTGCTCAGCGTGAAGACAATCACCGACGGAGTGATTCCCCCCACCATCAACCATGAGGAGGGCGATGACGATCCCGAGGTAGACAGCCGACTCAACTTCACCTTCAACAAGGCGGTTGAGAAAGAGGTGAACACAGTTCTTTCGAACACGTTCGGCTTCGGCGGTCACAACGCTGCGCTGATTCTGAAGAAATACAGGGGCTGATTTCCTGCGAAGGAATAAGTCTCGGTTCGCAGATATTGCGGCCTTCCGGTATAGGAGGGCCGCAAATTTTTTTTTTGGGGAGGCCTATAGGGCTAATAGGACTTATGGGTCTAATAGGGCTAATAGGACTAATGGGGCTTATAGGTCTTATGGGGCTGATGGGGGTGGGGCGGAAGAGATTGAAATTGTGGTTGTGTATGTCACGGATTTTTTGTAAATTTGTAGGTTGAAACTTTGAACTGCAAATGGCTACAGAAGATATGAACTACGATGAGGTTGACCTGGAAGGTCAGGCATCGGAAGCTAAGAAATATCAGGCGGACAACATTCAGGTCCTTGAGGGACTTGAGGCGGTCCGCAAACGTCCGTCGATGTATATCGGCGACACTTCGGTGAGGGGTCTTCATCATCTGGTTTATGAGGTGGTGGACAACTCTATCGACGAGGCTCTGGCGGGTTATGCCAACAAGATTGACGTGACCATCGAGGAGAATAATTCAATCCGTGTCGTGGACAATGGCCGCGGTATCCCGGTTGACATGCACGAGAAGATGCACAAGCCCGCTCTTGAGGTGGTTCTGACCGTGCTCCATGCCGGCGGTAAGTTCGACAAGGGTTCCTACAAGGTGTCGGGCGGTCTGCACGGTGTGGGTGTGAGCTGTGTTAACGCGCTCTCCGACTATCTCCGTGCCGAGATTCACCGCGACGGCAAGGTGCATATGCAGGAGTATGCTTTCGGTAAGCCGACGTGCGACCTGACTGTGATCGGCGAGACTGACCACACGGGTACCACAATCCTGTTCCACCCTGACGCTACGATCTTCAGCGAGACAATCTACGATTACGAGACGCTTGCAAACCGTCTGCGTGACCTCGCTTTCCTTAACGCCGGAATCACTCTGACTCTCACCGATATGCGTGTGCGCGACGAGGAGGGTAACCCCCGCAGTGAGGTTTTCCACAGCGACGAGGGTCTGAAGGAGTTCGTGAAGTATATCGATGCCGGCAAGGAGCCTCTGATCGAGGATATCATACACCTCAACACCGAGCGCAACGGTGTGCCCATCGAGGTGGCTCTGACCTACAATACTGACTTCAACGAGAATATCTACTCGTATGTCAACAACATCAACACGATAGAGGGTGGTACTCACCTGACGGGTTTCCGCCGTGGTCTGACCATGACCCTGAAGAAATATGCCGACGACAACAAGATGCTCGACAAGCTGAAGATCGAGTTGTCGAAAGAGGACTTCCGCGACGGACTCACGGCTGTGGTGTCGGTGAAGGTCGCCGAGCCGCAGTTTGAGGGTCAGACCAAGACCAAACTCGGTAACAACGAGGTGATGGGCGTTGTGCAGACGGCTGTCAGCGAGGCTCTCCGCAATTATCTGGAGGAGCATCCGAAGCAGGCCAAGGTGATTGTCGACAAGGTTGTTCTTGCCGCGCAGGCGCGTCATGCCGCGCAGTCGGCGCGACTCAGGGTGCAGAACAAGTCGCCGTTCGCCGGTGCGGGTCTGCCCGGTAAATTGGCTCCGTGCAAGAGCCGCGACGCTGTTGAGTGCGAGCTGTTCCTCGTGGAGGGTGACTCGGCAGGCGGATCGGCAAAGCAGGGTCGTAATCCACATTACCAGGCCATTCTTCCGTTGCGCGGTAAGATTCTTAATGTGGAGAAGGCGCAGGACCACAAGGTGCTCGCATCGGACGAGATTGTGAACATGTACAAGGCTCTCGGCGTGACTATCGGCACAGAAGAGGATTCTAAGGAGCCGAACATGTCGAAGCTCCGTTATCACAAGATTGTGATTATGACCGATGCCGATGTCGACGGCGCTCACATCGCTACGCTGCTGATGACATTCTTCTACCGCAGGATGCGTCCGATCATCGACAACGGGTATCTTTACATCGCGACGCCGCCGTTGTACAAATGTACTACCAAGGGCAAGAACAAGATCGAGGAATATGCCTGGACTGACCAGCAGGTGCAGCGGTTTGTCGATGACAAGTGTGGCGGCGACCGCGCGAAGCTGATTCTGCAGCGATACAAAGGTCTTGGTGAGATGAACCCGGAGCAGCTTTGGGAGACCACCATGGACCCGGAGAACCGTATGCTGAAGCAGGTCACTCTTACTAACGCTGCCGAGGCCGACAGGACCTTCTCGGTGCTGATGGGCGAGAACGTGGCTCCGCGCAAGGAGTTTATAGAAGCGCACGCCACTTATGCGAATATCGATGCGTAAGAAATAGAGCTTAAGGCCGGAGACGACCTTGGGATGAAAGATAGGAAACGGAGCTGAGCCCGGTGGGCTTGGCTCCGTTTTTCTCTTTTGGTAAAGCCTGCAGGCTTTACCCACTCGACAGGGACTCGGGGACGGGACGGTGGGACATCGGGCTGCGCCCTCACACCGGACAAAAGGTGCTGGTGGAGCAGGGGTGGGAACGGAGCGGGGGTTGGGGCGGAGCGAGAAGGGGTTTGAGGGGAGTGGGGTTGGATCGGAGCGGGCGGGAGTGGGGGGGGAGCGGGGGCGGTTACTTGTTGAGGAGGGAGTGGAAGAGGCGGAGGTAGGCGGTGGCTACTGTGGGGGCTGAGAAGCGGGCGCGGGCTGAGGCGAGCATGCGGGCGCGGATTTCTGCGGCGGGTTGCCGCGAGGCCCAGATTATGCCGTCGGCGATGTTGGCGGCCGCCCGGTGCAGGTCGTCGTCCCAGTCGGCGATGTAGCCGGTGGAGAGGTGGTCGATGATGTCGGACTGGCCTCCGCGGCCGAATGAGACCGGGATGCAGCCGTAGACCTGGCCTTCGACGAGGGTGCCGGGCAATGTCTCGTAGAGGGAGGTGGAGATGACGGCGTCGGCGTCGGCGTAGACGGCGCGGATGTTTCCCTCGCCGCTGATTAGGCCGAGGTGGCGGTGGGCGATTGCGATGCCTTCGATGGCGGCCGGGTCTTTGATGTTGCCGAAGGTGACAAGCTCCATGCGGGCGGCTTGGTCGGGGTAACGCTCCTTGAGGACTTTGGTGGCTTCGACGAGGATGGGGAGACCCTTGACGGGGTCGTCGAGGCGCGCCGCGCCCATCAGGATGCGGAACTTGGGGAGGGGAGCTGAAGCTCTGCGCTCGGACAAATAACCGGACTCGGGGGTGGGGGCTTGTGGGAGGGGAGCTGAAGCTCCGCGCTTGGACAAATAATCGGACTTGGGGGAGGAGGCTGTTGGAGCGGTTTCTATGGGGGCTGCAGCTGCTGTGGGGGCGGCTGGGATTGGGAAGGCGTTGGGGATGACGGAGAGGGAGGCGGTGGCGAGGAGGGGGGACCGACGGGCGAGGTTGGCGAGCCAGTTGGAGACGGCCACGAAGTGGAGGCGCGGGGCGGAGGTAGTGGGGGGGTGGTAGACGGTGTTTTTGTTGTTCCAGACGGAGAAGGAGATGTCTTGGGTGGAGGCTCCTTTGCCGAGGAGGGGGCAGAGGCCGCAGGTGGTTTGCCAGCGGGTGCAGGTGCCGGCGTGGTGGCAGATGCCGGTGAAGTTCCACATGTCGTGCATGGTCCAGATGACGGGCTTGCCGAGGCGCAGGAGCTCGCGCACGCCTTTGAGCGAGAGCATGCCCTGGTTGACCCAGTTGAGGCAGATTACGTCGGCTTTGCGCACGAGCGGATGGCGGTGCAGGGGGAGGCCGTCGGAGGCGGTGTCAACCTTGAAGAGGTTGGCGCGGTTCAGACCGTTGGCGAGGAATATTTTCAGCCGCTCGGCGAGGAATGGGCGCTTTATGGCGGAGGGGGAGGCGGCGAGGTGGACGAACGGGGAGTCGTGGCGCTTTTCGGTGACGAGCATGCGGGCATCGACGCCGAGGTCGCGCAGGGCATACATGAGGCGGCGGCTGACTACGGCTGCGCCTCCGGTGGAGTCGGATTTGTTTATGATGACGACTTTCATATGATTTTTCTTTTTTCGGGCTTCCGCCCTCACACTGCTGCGGAGAGGAGCTAAAGCTCTGCGCTTGGACAAATAAAGGGCGCGGACGGGGGGGATTCGGGCTTCCGCCCTTACACTGCTGCACTTGTTAGCGGCGGGTGTAGGTTTCGTAGCGGAAGGTGAGGCCGCAGCGGGAGGTGATGGGCTCGGAACGGTCGGTCAGGATCCAGTCGGTCTCGGACAGCTCGGGGAAGCGGGTGTCGGCTTCGGGGAAGCGGGCCTCGATGCGGGTCACGTCGATGTGGGTCAGGATGGGCATCGCTGCGGCGTAGACCTGACCGCCGCCGATTATGTAGGGAACCTCGGGCGGAGGGCACATGGCGACTGCGGCTGCGATTGAGGAGGCTACTTCTGTTGGAATCGGGTGCGCGACGGTGGTCGCGCCACAGGAGGTCGAGCCAAGCTCTCCCGGTTGCGCTGTGGAGCCGGGAGAAGAGGGGGAAGGGACGGCCGGGGTGGAGGGGCGAGAAGAGGGAGAAGGGACGGCCGGGGTGGAGGGGCGAGAAGAGGGAGAAGGGCCGGTGGGGGTGAAGCCGGGTTGGCGGGTGAGGATTATGTTGCGGCGGCCGGGGAGGGGGCGGCGGGGGAGGGAGAGCCATGTGGCGCGGCCCATGATGACGGGGTGGCCCATGGTCAGCTCCTTGAAGTGGCGGAGGTCTTCGGGGATGTGCCAGGGCATGTCGCCACGGAAGCCAATCTCGTTGCCGAGGCCCATGGCCACGATGGCGCGGACCTCGCGGAGGCGGGCCGTGGATGAGTTGAAAGTGCTGAAAGGGTGTATGCCGCCGGTGTCGCGGACGTCGGGAATGTCCTTCTCGAAGGGAAAAATCACGCTTGTCTCCATGGAAATCACATTTATTTACAAAGATAAGCAAAAATATTGCTATCTTTGCAGAAAATATGAATGAAATCGTAAACAGCGATGAATTATAGTGTAATAGACTTTATCAGCCTATTAGGTTCCGTGTGCCTTTTCCTGTATGGAATGAAGGTGATGAGCGAGGGCCTTCAGAAAGTCGCGGGCGACCGTCTGCGCAACATTCTCGGCATCATGACCCGCAACCGGGTCACGGGAGTTCTTACAGGTATACTTATCACCGCACTGATTCAGAGTTCGAGTGCCTCGACGGTGATGGTGGTGAGTTTTGTGAATGCCGGACTGATGAGTCTGGCGCAGGCGATGGCCGTGATATTCGGTGCGAACGTCGGAACGACGGCTACGACATGGATTATCTCGGCTTTTTCGTTTGAGGTGAACATATCGGATTACAGTATACTGCTCCTTGCGGTGGGTGTGCCGATGATGTTCATGAAGAAGAGTACGTACAAGTCGATGGGCGAGTTCCTGGTGGGATTCTGTTTCCTGTTCATGGGCCTCGACCTTATCAGTACTTATGTTCCTAACCTCCAGGAGAATCCGGAAATGCTTCAGTTCATGACCCGGTACACGACTTTAGGTGTCGGCTCGGTGCTGATTTTCTTCGCGTTGGGTATTGTGTTCACAATGATCGCGCAGAGTTCGGCGGCGACTTTCGCGATAACGCTGATCATGTGCTCGCAGGGGTGGATCTCGTTCCTGTTGGGTTGTGCGATAATACTTGGCGGTAATATCGGAACTACAATCACTCCGGTATTGGCGTCGTTGAGCGGTAACTTGGCGGCGAAGCGGACAGCAATGGGTCATGTGCTCTTCAATGTGATCGGTTCGCTGGTGGTGCTGTGTGTGTTCCATCCGTTTGTGGAGCTTGTGGCAGACATCACCAAGGCTTGCGACGGTATCAATCCGCTCTCAATCAGCGAGGCACAGGAGGCGGGAATGCGCGGTACTACATTGCTCGACGCGAAGGGTGGCATGACAGCCCGTGCGCAGAGCTGTGTGGCATTTGGACTGGCGATGTTCCCGACTGTGTTCAATGCCATCAACCTGTTGATAATGATATGGTTCACGAAACTATATGTGAAGGCTGTATGCTGGATAATGCCTACGCGCCATAAAGAGGATGACGAGGAGTTTGTGCTCAAGTACATAGGCCGCGGTCTTCTGTCGGCCTCGGAGCTCAACATCACCCAGGCGCAGAAAGAGATACTGCTCTATGGCCAGCGGGTTGAGCGGATGATCGGCATGGCGAGGAAGATGATACATCTTGATGCCAAAGATGAGGAATATCAGCCGACGTTCGACCGGCTGGAGAAATATGAGGAGATTTCCGACCGCATGGAGATGGAGATCGGCACGTTCCTCAATCAGGTGGCCGAGGGTCGTCTGAGTCCCGAGGGTAAGATGCGCGTGGCCGGTATGCTGCGTATAGTCAGCGAGATAGAGTCAATTGCCGACGGCTGTTACAATGTGGCCAAGACGATGAACCGCAAGAACCAGATACATGTGGAGTTCAACGACTCGGTGCTGAGGGAAATCGACCGGATGTACGAGCTTGTGAGCGGAGCGATGACCAATGTGCTCGGTCTGCTTGAGGAGCTTGAGACACCGGAGAACTCGCGGATAGTGGCCGCCTACAACAAAGAGCGCGAGATAAACAATCTGCGCAACAAGCTCCGCGACGGCAACATCTTCAACATCAACAACAAAGAATACAATTATCAGGAGGGTATCTTCTTCATGGACCTCATAGGCGAGGCCGAGAAACTCGGTGACTACATGCTCAACGTTGTGGAGGGTGTGAAGCACCAGTTCAAGACGCTCCCCTCGATGGAGAAATAATCAAACCTACACTAACAACTTGCTATGGACGCACTTGAGAAAAAAAGTCATCGTTATTGTGTGATAATGTGCGGCGGTGTCGGATCGCGTTTCTGGCCTTTCAGCCGGAGCAACCGCCCGAAACAGTTTCTTGATTTCTTCGGCACGGGCCGCAGTCTGCTTCAGCTGACCTACGACCGTATGCTGCCCATAACCGACCCGGAGCGCATCATACTTGTGACGAACAGTGCCTATTACGACATAATCCGTGAGCAGCTGCCCGAGGTGAAGGAGGAGAACATCCTGCTGGAGCCGGCACGCCGCAACACGGCTCCCTGCGTGTGCTGGGCGGCACATCATATACTCGCCCTCGACCCCGAGGCTTCGATTGTGACTCTGCCGTCGGACCATCTGATACTCCGCGAGTCGGAGTTCCATTCGGTGATACTCAAAGGTCTGGAGTTTGTGGAGGGTGGAGACCGCCTTCTCACAATCGGACTGAAGCCCACTTCGCCGCATACGGGCTACGGCTACATACAGCGCGGAGAACCGGTTGGCGATGCCGGCGACATAATGAAAGTGAAGTCATTCACGGAGAAACCCAACCTGGAGATGGCCAAGGTGTTCCTGAGCACGGGCGAGTTCTTCTGGAATTCCGGTATGTTCATGTGGCGTGCTGACAGCATACTCCGTGCATTCGACAAATATGACCCCGAGACAGCGACCATCTTCGATGCCGGGGAGGGTGCGTTCGGCACCCCGGGCGAGATGGTGTTTATCGACAAGGCATTCCCCAACGCTCCCTCTATCTCGATAGACTACGCGATAATGGAGAAGGCAGACAATGTGTATGTCGAGACCGCCGACCTCGGCTGGAGCGACCTCGGCACGTGGAACGCCCTGTATGACTGCTCGCCCAAGACACCGGAGAGGAACGTGACACAGAACTGCAAGGTCATGGCGCATGACTGCGAGGGTACTCTCTTCGCAGCTTCGCCCGACAAGATTGTAGTGGCCGCCGGACTGAAAGACTATATCGTGGCCGACCGTGGCAACGCACTTCTGATCTATCCCCTTGCCGAGGAGCAGAAGATACGTCAGGTTGTGAACGAGGTGCTGGCACGTTTCGGCGAAGACTACGTATAAGAGAAAGCAGAGAGGATGAGACAGAAGAGATTGATACGGGCTGTGCTGTGGGTGGTCATGGCGGTCGTGCTGACAGGATGTGTGAAGAATGAATTCAAGGTCACATTCAATGTCGGTGCCGACGTGAACCGTACCTATACGCTGGTGTACTATGCCTCCGACCGGACTAAAGGGCGTCTGGTGGAGAGTGTGGTCAACCTTCAGAAAGGTAATGGCGAGATGCCAGGCATGATTGTCAATCCATGTCTTGTCTATCTGTCTGCGAGCGGTGGTAAGTCACCGCAGACGGTGTTCTATGTTGAGAGAGGCGACGAGATCAGCGTGACCGGAAGCGGTTCGGATCCGGTCGGCTGGAAAATCAGCGGCAACAAGATAACCGACGCGCTGACCGGTTGGCGGCTTGCCAACAAAGCCGCTATAGAGGAGGCACGCAAAGAGGGTGGGGCTGCGGCGGTCAATTCGGCTGTAGCTGCATATGTGAAGGCTCATCCGGAGGATCCGGTATCGACGCTGCTGATGTTATGTTACTTTGACCGCCGTGCCGACGAGGCTCTTTTCCGCCGGACATGGGCATTACTGAAGGGAGAGGCTGCCGAGGCGAAGTGGAAGGAGCTGACATCGCGGAGCGACATGCTCGCGGATGTGCCGTCGGATGACAAGTTGCCTGCGCGAATGGTGCTCAACACGATAGCCACAGGATGCGACACGATTGTGACAGGCCGCGTACCGATGATAATCTACTTTGCCAAGAACAATGTGGAGAGCTACAGCAACGACATCGACACGCTGCGGCAGCTGACACGGGAGTATCGAGACTCGGCACGCCGCATCATAGCTGACATAAGCCTTGAACCGGATTCGTCGGCACGCTGGTACACTGCGCGTGGCGATTCGCTCCGCGATGCTGTGCGGGGATGGATGCCATTAGGCGTGAGCGATTCATTGGCCAAGGCGATGGGGGTGTCGCGTGTGCCATACGTGATTGTGGCCGGACGCGGGGGAGCGGTGCTCTACCGTGGAGATGACATGAAAACAGCCGCCGGGAAATTCCGGGGGGCGATGAAATAAACTGACCAGAGATGCTGACAAAAGTATATTCCGCCGCGATACATGGCATAGACGCATTCCCGGTCACGATAGAGACCGTGGTCGAGAACGGCTCGCAATTCAACATTGTGGGCATGGCCGACACTGCGGTCAAAGAGAGCCAGCTGCGCATACAGTCGGCCATGAAGAGTTGCGGGTTCATGTTCCCGCATTTCCGCACGACCATCAACCTCGCTCCTGCCGACGTGAAGAAAGAGGGGGCGTCGTATGACCTGCCGATCGCTATCGGACTGCTGTCGGCAGGAGAGTCGGTCAAGTGTGACAACCTTCACGAGTACATGATCACCGGAGAACTGAGTCTCGACGGGTCGGTGCTTCCGGTGAAAGGTGTGCTGCCGATGGCTGTCAAGGCCCGCGAGATGGGGCTGAAGCGGCTGATAGTGCCCGAGGCGAATGTCACGGAGGCTGCGGTCGTGAACCGCATAGAGGTCTTCGGGGTGCGCACCTTGGGTGATGTGGTGGGAATACTTGAAGGGAAGAGCGACATAGAGCCTACGCGGATAAACACCCGCGAGCTGTTCGCGGCCGACAGTGCCTCGTTTGACTTCGACTTCTCGGAAGTGAAAGGTCAGGAGACGGTGAAGAGGGCGTTCGAGGTGGCATGTGCCGGAGCGCACAACATACTGATGGTCGGCCCTCCCGGAGCCGGAAAATCTATGATGGCCAAACGGTTGCCGTCGATACTCCCTCCGCTCGGCATGGGCGAGGCATTGGAGACCACAAAGATACACTCTGTGGCCGGAAAGCTGACACGCGGCTCGATGCTGATGACGCGCCGGCCCTTCCGCACGCCGCACCATACGGTGTCGCCCGTGGCATTGGTCGGAGGTGGCATGAGCCCTATGCCGGGTGAGATCTCGCTTGCTCACAACGGAGTTTTATTTCTCGATGAGTTTCCTGAGTTCCCGAGGCAGGTACTTGAGGTGCTGCGTCAGCCGATAGAGGACAGGGTGATAACCGTGAGCCGTGCGAAATACACGGTTGATTATCCAGCGAGCTTCATGCTGGTGGCGTCGATGAATCCGTGCCCGTGCGGTTACTACGGGCATCCGACCAAGCGGTGCACATGTGCTCCGGGTCAGGTGTCGAAATACATGAACAAGATTTCCGGCCCGCTTCTTGACCGCATAGACCTTCAGGTGGAGATAGAGCCGGTGGCGTTTGACGCGATGGCCGACCGTAATCCCGGGGAGAGTTCGGAGGCGATACGTGCGCGGGTCATGGCAGCGCGGGCAGTGCAGCAGGAGCGATACAGGAATGTTCCGGGTGTGTACAGCAACGCGCAGATGAACTCGCGGTTGTTGCACGAGCACGCATGGCCCGACGCGGAGGGATTGAAGAAACTTAAGGAACGGATGACGCGGCTGAACATGTCGGCGCGGGCGTTCGACCGGATACTACGCGTGGCGCGGACGATAGCCGACCTCGACTACGCGTGCAGGGTAAAGGAGGACGGCACTCCGCAATACACCCCGGCCGAGGCAGCTCCGCTGCCGGTGCTTGTGAGCCACATAGCCGAGGCCATCGGCTACCGGAGCCTAGACCGCGCCACCTATGGCCAGACCTTTTGAGAATCAGACTTGATGAACGGATATGGGAATAACAATGACAAGACCCGTGTGGAAAGCAGCAGCTTTCTGCACAGGGTGTATGCCTGTCTGGAGCCATATCTTGTCTGGAACACTCTGTGGATTCTTCTTTTTTGCGTCGGCTTAGGCTACTTCCTGATAGCGATGCCTAAAGGGCTCGATGATTATTGGTTTCTGGAGAAATTCTGTCCGTGGCTCACGGAACATGGATATATGTTTCCGGAGAACGGAGTTAATCTTTTCAAGACTGGCATGCCATGGACAGAGATTATTGAGACATGGAAATACAGGACTTCATATGATAACGCCCGTCTTGGGAACCTGTTGGTCATGTTCTTTCTTCTGCTTCCCAAGTGGGTCGGTTCAGGACTTGCGTTTCTATCGTGGCTTTATGTCATGTACGGAAGCATCCGGCTGACCGGTATTGACTGGAGGAAATCGCCGCTGATACCGGTGGCACTGTTTCTGTGGACATTCTTCATACCCTGGCGTAACGGAATGTCAACGCTGGTATACCAGTTCAATTATGTCCTGCCGTCGGCTTTAGGTGTATTTTTGCTTGTAAGGTTATTCATTAACCCTGAATCAAAGAGGGGCAATTGGCAACTGTGCGGTTTGTTTGCCGTAGCATTTCTGACGGGATGGTGGCATGAGGGATTCAGTGTCCCTATTCTTGCCGGGCTTGTCGCCGTCATGGTGTTGTTCCGGAAATGCAGGACGAGGAGTTTCTACTGCGTTTGTATCGGACTCGTTGCCGGGCTGTCGATAATGTTGCTGGCACCATCCATGCATGCCAGAATGAGGATAGTTGTTTCGGGCAAGGACCTTGTATCCATATCACGCCTCTATGAATTCTGCGTAAACATATTATATGTGACGTTTGTGTGTCTGGCTGTTGTGAGTTTGAGAAAACTGAGGTCAGGAGTCATGCGGGGTAGGAATCCGTTGCTTATATTTATGCTTGTAAGCGGATTCATTCCCATTCTGATCATGATAAGGACATATTCAGAATCGCGGGTAACGTGGTGGTCGCACTGTATGGCAGTAGCGGGTATTATCATGTTGCTGCGGTATTGTTATGACAGGACATGGGTGACTTATAGATTGAAATCAATTATCGTGGCGTCAGTATGTATAGTGCTCTTTGGTCTGCATTTGGGATATAATATGTATTATGTCACGTTGAACCGGAATGATATGCTCGGTGCCGAGGCAGCCTATGCGGAGAATCCGGGTGAAGCATATTTCGGTAATGTGAAGACCTGCTCATTTCTGCCGCTCATAATGCTTAACATGCCCGATGCGTTTGCCTATACTACAACCCCGCTGATTATCAACAGGTATCTGAAAGATGGAGAAAAACCATTCTGCATGATTCCGAAAGAACTCGAATATGTGACAGAAAAATCCGGACGGGTTCTGGCCGGAAATGGGAATCCGTATAATATAATGGAGTATGAAGGCCGATTATTCATGTCTGTGTCGGACGACAAGCAGGTTATCCCGATGCTTGCGAGTCTTGAGGCAGATTATGGGTTCGGCTATAAACAGTACAAGGTATTCTATTTTCCCTATGTGTCAAGAGCTGACGGCCGGCAATATTACTGGATATATATTTGTGGAAATTGGGTTGTCCAGCACTTTTATGAAGTTAAAGGAGTGCGGCGGCTCCAGATGACAGATCCGCTGGCAAATGATATTTGAAAACGATGGTCAACAAGATAGGTAATGTAAAGTGGCTTGACAAGTTGCTGTGCCGTAATTTCCTATGGCTGGTGCTGTTTTTTATCGGCCTTGGGATACTGTTGATTGTCATGCCCAAGTATACGGATGATTACTGGTATATGGTGCATCTCAGGCCATGGTTTGAGTCTCAGGGTCTCACCAGTCCTGCGGAAGGAGGCAATATATTTAAGGCGGGTATTCCTTGGGATGGAATATGGACGACCTGGGTTGAACGCTATTACACCGACAATATAAGGCTTGGCAATTTAATAGTGCCTTTCTTCCTGATGTTGCCTAAATGGGTAGGCTCGGTGCTGATGACTTTATGCTGGATTTATACGGTCTTCGCAAGTTTCAGATTGGCGGGTATTGATTGGACTAAATCCCGATTGGTTCCGTTGTGTCTGTTTCTATGGACCTTCTGTATTCCTTGGGAAGAGGATATGGGATGTCTGGACTATCAATTCAATTATCTTTTATCCACGTTCTTAGGAATGCTGCTCCTTGGGAGACTCGTTAGAGATAAGTCAGCGCCCGGAGTAGCACTAGAAATCTGTTATTTACTCTTAGGTTTTGTGGTCGGGATGTCACATGAAGGGATAGGAGTGCCTTTTGTCTGCGGTATTGTGGCAATGCTGTTATTTTTCCGGTCATGCAGAAGGATTGAAATGGTTATGTCGTTGATTGGTCTGCTAATTGCCATTAGTCTTTTGTTGACGATACCGGGTATGAGTTTCAGGGTAGGTTATACCGTGGAGCTTAAGCCACTTTCCAGTTATGGATTCATAATGAATATAAATGTACTGACGTTTTTATTTTTTATATCATTGTGTATTTACCGCATCCTGCGGAATGGAGTGAAGGCCGCAATTAAGAATCGGGACAAAATTCTTGTTTTTGCAATTGTAAGTTCCTTTGTCTCATGCGCTATATGGCTAAGTACGGATGCCGGGGCGAGAAGCGGTATCTGGATGGAACTGATGTCGGTAGTGGGAATTGTAAGAATACTTCACCGTTGGTGTGGAATAAAAAATGCCTGGCAATGTAAGGGAATTAAAGTACTGTCAGCATTGTTATTGGTGGCAGTATATCTACATCTTGCGTATGTGGATGTTTATGTGGTAAGATTCCGGACATCGTTTGATAAAATGGTATCGTGGTTTATTACCGAGGGGGAAAATTCATTTTTCGGAGACTACAAGTCATTAGGTACACGGCCGGCTATATGCGGCTACCTGCCACCCTACGGATTTTATTTATTCAATACCCGCTATTTCAATCAATATTATGGGGTTGATATTAAAAACCGCAGGAAATATGCAGTCATTGTTCCTGAGGAGCTGCGTATGGTTTCGGATAATTCCGGAGTTGAGGTTGAAGGAGGTTCGGGTGTCAGGGAATTATCCGGGAACTATTTTGTAAAGGATGTCAGGAATGGCTATATTGAAACAGATGTCAAGATGGTCATACCTGTATCTTTTGATTATGGATTCGGATATTCAGACGGTCACTGTTGGAAAGTGCCGTTCCGTTCTGAGAAAGATGGCGAATGGTACCTGTGGCTCATTCCTTACCGGGGATGGTATGTGTCTCATTTTATGGATTTGAAGGGATTGAAACTATAATCCGGATATGATATTCGGATGATATTAAATTGAGAGAAATTGGAAGTGTCTGCTTGGGTAAGAAATAGAAAAGATATAGACAAACATGTCATGCGGGAAAGGCTTACCGGTCCATGCTATTGGAACATTCTGTGGCTGTTCCTATATTTTGCGGGAATTGGGTTCTTTTTAATATTTACGCCTAAATACAACGATGATCATTGGTTTCTGTCGGAAATGGGAGATTGGTTTCTTAACAGGGATGTGTTCTATATAACGGATGGAGTCAATCCTTTTGAAAAAGGGATGCCATGGCAGGAGATAATCGAGACAATACACTATCATTATGCCTGTGATAACGCGCGCATCGGGAATATGGTAGTAATGCCCTTCCTTATAATGCCAAAATGGATCGGATCATCAATCTGTTGCCTGGCATGGATTTATGCAGTATTGCAGTGTCTTGCTTTAGCTAAAATTGATTATAAGAAATCTCCTCTTCTACCGATAGCTATCGGCTTATGGTACTTCGGAGTTCCATGGCAGAATCATATGGGAGGGCTGGTATTTCAGTTCAATTATTTGATTCCAAGTGCAATTGGAATCTATATTGTAAGGAAATTGAATACATGGACTGCAAAGAAATCAAGGCTTCAGTGTCTTGAAATATTTCTTTTGTCAGTAATATTGGGTGCATGGCATGAGGGGTTTGCTTTGCCAATCATAGCAGGAATCGTGATGGTCATGATATGTTATAAGCAGAGCCGTAACCGCTTATATTGTATTGCGTTTGCCGGCATGCTTGCTGGGGTGTCACTGATAGTGCTCGCACCGAGTTTCAGTGTCAGGACCGGGCAACTCAATCTCTATTACATGGCAAGTTTATGGGATATGGTCAAGCGTTTTGGTAAAATAACGCTATACTATCATTCGTTGATATTGGTTCTTATTTTTCTGGAAATTGTGTTGTACAGGGTAAGAGGTTCCATAGTGTTCCGGAATAACCGATTGCTCCTGTTCATTACGGCAAGTGCAATAGCATCAATATTTGTTTCATTTGCAACCACTGGTTCCGAACGTTCCGGCTGGTGGTGTGATCTGATTGTTCCTGTAGGGATTCTTATATCTTTGCGAGAAGTCGGTTGGCCCGGTAAAAAGTATAGCCTTATAGGCATAACAGTTTGTGTGGTCATTGGCTGTTTGTCTATATTTTCATTATTGCTTACAGATTATTATACAGTCCGTAATGTGCGGGAATGCCGAAAGGTGATATCAGAATGTATCAAAACAAACAAATTTCAGGTATATAATGATTGGTTTGTAAGATTTGATGCACCTTTGGCTTGGTTTACCAAAATAGACAGGTATTTACGAGGATGGCAATATTTGTTACCCCCTTGTAGCCATAATAAATACGGAATAATAAACAACACCGGTTATATAAATATTGTGCCGGAATCACTGCGAGATATAACGGTTGATTCCGGAACTGAACTTGTCGGGGAGTAAGGAGAAGATACTCAATGGTTTGTATTATATGAATGCTTCTGATTTGAATACGCTTGATCCTGAAGGACGTGGAGATGTATATTATTCCGAAACTATTGACTTTATATATGTGGTTAAAAGAGAGATAGAAGTTGTGCTGGTACCCTTTGTTGCTGAAAGAGACAGCGCAAGATATGTCTATGGAAAAATTCAAGGAAGAGAGCTGGAGGAAAATATAGGAAAAGTAAGGGGAATCGGGAAGATAAGAAAAGAAAGACAATGAATATATGCACTTTTTTACGTCGGTAATTATGGATTTGAAGGGATTGAAACTTGATATGTAATCCGGGTAAGGATATGTATATGAAATTAAATTGAGAGGTATAAGTGGTGTCAACTTGTGTAAAAAATAGAAAGGATAGATATAGGCTGAGCAAGCGAGATGGAATTGCCTGTTCGTATCATTTGAGCATTTTATGGTTGTCTCTATATTTTGTGGGTATAAGTTTCTTCCTTATCGTCACTCCAAAATATGCTGATGACCAATGGTATCTGAGCAATCTTGGGGATTGGTTGCTGAACAGGGATGTATTTTTTATCACCGATGGCATCAATCCATTCAAGGTAGAGATGCCGTGGAAGGAGATGGCTGATACAATATGTTTCCATTATGAGCATGATACCGCGCGTATCGGGAATATGATTGTAATGCAGTTCCTGCTTCTTCCGAAATGGATCGGTTCCGGATTATGCAGCATGGCTTGGATTTATGCTGTCTGCATTGGGTTGAAGATATCTGATGTCGATTGGCGGAACTCCCCGTTGGTTCTCGTGGCAGTGGCATTATGGTATTTCGGGATGCCGTGGCCGACTCATCTTGGTGGGCTTGTCCATCAGTTCAATTATCTGATACCAAGTGCAATTGCGATGTATCTGCTGATGATATTGAAAAACCGGCAAAAACAGGGTGGACATATCGCTGCTGTTGTATTTGTGTTATCAATAATTCTGGGAGCCTGGCATGAAGGTTTTGCTTTGCCAATGGTCAGTGGACTGCTGTCAGTCATGATATTCTATAGAGAGTGTCGGACGGCAAAGGGCATTATGGCTCTGACAGGACTTGTGATAGGAGTATTTTACATAATGACAGCACCAAGTTTGACGGAAAGAGCCTCGACGCTCAATCTATATTATCTGGCAACCCCGTGGGATATGGTTAAGCGTCTCGGAAAGATTGTAATAGTTTTTCATCCCTTGTTGTTGGTACTGTTTGTCTTGGAAATCATATACTGCATTAAATTTAATTTCAGGCTGCTATTGCATAATAGTTTTATTGTCTTCATCACAGTCAGCGCGTGTGCGTCCATATTATTGTCGTTTGCAACCACAGGATCCGAAAGATCCGGGTGGTGGAATGACCTGATTGTTCCGGTCGGAATCTTGTTATTGCTGCGGGAAATGAAATGGTTGGACAACGGGCATATATTTATCAATAAATTGATTTGTTGGGTGATAGGTACACTGACAGTAGCCTCATTGTTGCTGACAGACATCTATACAGTGCGAATAGCAAGGGAATGTCGTAATGTCATTTCCGAATGTGTGGAACATAAGAGATTTGTGATCTACAACGACTGGCTGTCAGAATTTGATGCCCCTCTGGTATGGTTCACAAAGATAGATACATACCATGTAGGGTGGGAATTCCTGCTCCCTCCATGCGAGAATAATAAATATGGTCTCCGGAATCCATCCGGATCCATACGGGTGCTTCCGGAATCCGCACGTCGTGATGAAAATGACAGTGCCGGCATTTCTAATGAAGACTCATAGTGTAATTTCAAGGAAGAATATAATAATTCGGATGACGTATGTGGACTTATGACGGGTGCTTAGCGGAGATGAAAGAATGGAGTTGTGTGTTAAAGCGGCTTTGTTGTTGGAATTGTCTCTGGATAATTCTTTTTCTTGCCGGCATAGGGTTGTTTTTCATCGGGATGCCCAAGTATAACGATGATTATTGGTATATGGAATATCTGCAGCCGTGGTTCGAGTCGCAGGGTATATCCTCTCCTGAGCAGGGAGGCAATATATTCAAGGGAGGTGTTCCGGTCAGCGGGATATGGGCTACTTGGAACTGGCATTATCTTCATGATAATGCGAGACTTGGTAATTTCATAGCACCAATACTCCTTATGTTCCCTAAATGGGTCGGCTCAGGGCTTATGACAATCTTGATGGGAAGCATCATTTTCATGAGCTTCAGATTTGCCCGTATTGACTGGCGGAAATCAGCGATTGTACCGGTTGCCATATTTGCGTGGACATTCGGATTGCCGTGGCGGGATTATCTCGGTGTGCTTGACTATCAGCTGAATTATGTATTCTCCACTTGGCTGGCACTTCTTCTTTTGTGGTATCTGTGTAACGGTAACAAGAGCCCGGGGAATGCCTTTGGAATGGCGACCGGATTTTTGCTTGGGTTGGTTACAGGCTGGTCGCATGAGATTGTCGGTGTGCCGGTTATGGCAGGAGTGTGTGCACTCATTCTGTTTTCGAAAGATTACAGAAACCGGAGAACGATAATTGTGCTTTCAGGATTGTTCGCGGGGGTTGTCATTCTTGCAACGTGTCCCGGCATGTGGGAACGGTTCAATGCCAGTCCTCCGAGGGTCAGGACACCATGGTTCCGCATGTTCAATCTGCGCGATTCGGTGCCGTTGGCGATTATGATTGTGCTGCTGTCATGGAGTATTGTCAGGGGTCGCCTTAAAGCGGTATTCAGACAGGACGTAATGATTTATATCGGTGCGACCATTCTCATGTCATTGGTTATGATCTACGTATGTTTTTTCCCCGGCAGGATATGGTTTCTTATTAATGTATTGATAATAATAGTTTCAATGAAGCTGATTGTCTTTAACCGGACTTCAGCTTGGGCGTATTACAAATGGTGGAGTGCAGCCTTGTCTGTTGCCTTTCTTGGCACTGTGTATTGTCATTTTGCAGTTGTTGACTATTATTCATTTGTTTTAAGAGGGTTGCAGAAAGAATATATCAAGGCATATCTCCAGAATCCAGAATCAGTTGTGTTTGGTAAAGTCTTGACTATGGGTAAATTATCCCCGTTGGTAGGGTATTTGCCGGATGAAAAATTCTATATCAAGAGTATGCTGTATGTTCCCAGGTACTATGGAGCCGGCTTGGCTAAGACAGATTTGGACTTGGCTGTGGTTCCGCGAGAACTGGAATATGTTGATGGCATGTCGGGTGATTCTATTCCGGGAGGTCCGTTGAGGAGGTTGTCCGGTTTCTATTTTGCCAGACGGGAATTCATCCCAGACCGGGATAATGCCGGAGGGGTTAATCTCAAGATGGATTTTGGAAACGGGGAAGTACCGATATATGCATTTGTGGCATATTTTGAGTCTAAGTCAGACGGCAAGGAATATTGCTGGATAGCGCCGTATATGAACTGGTGGTTATCGCATACAGGAGATGTCAAGTCAATCAAAATAGATCGAAGATGAGCTTAAACTGTCAATATTCAGGAATAAAATATTATATGTCCGCTGCGATGAAGAGGTTGAGAGGGATGTTCTGCTGGAACGGATTGTGGATATTGCTGTTTCTTGTCGGAATGGGATTTTTCTTCATCGGGATGCCGAAGTATTATGATGACTATTGGTATATGTGGCATCTGTATCCGTGGTTTGAGACCCAGGGAATATTGTATCCGGAGAATGGAGGGAATATTTTTTCAGCCGGAATTCCATGGCAAGGTATCTTTGATACGTGGGTTGAACATTACAATGAGGACAATATAAGATTGCCGAACATGTTGGTACCTGTCTTTCTATTGTTTCCTAAATGGATAGGCTCCGGATTGATGGTATTGTTGTCAGGTTGGACGATTGTACTGGTATTAAAAGTATCCAATATTGATTGGCATAAATCGCCATTGGTGCCTCCGGTGATATTCTATTGGATGTTCATGATGCCGTGGCGAGATTATTTCGGGGCCCTTGATTATCAGTTCAATTATATTCTTTCGTCGTGGGTTGCGTTGATATTGCTGACTTTCCTGCATCCCGATGGCCGTTGTGCCGGGAAGAGTGAGTGGAATCTTAAATGTGCAGGTGTGTTTCTGTTGGCCTTTATCACAGGCATCTGCCATGAAGGGATAGGCGTGCCGTTTGCAGCCGGATTGGCAGTCATGCCAATTATATACAGGAGGTGGCGGCATCCGTATGTGTTTGTTTCGATAGCGGGTATCGCTGCCGGTGCCTGTCTGCTTATGTCGGTTCCGGGAATGCATTACAGGCAGACAGAGCTTATCACTTCCCAGGGGCTGCCTTGGTTTTTTGATAATGCAGAGTTTGATGTGTCGGGATTCTATCTGCTGCTTGTCCTCTTGACGCTCGGAGCGGTCAGTATCGGTATCAAGGGGCTTATGCGTTCAGGATTGTTGGTGTTCTGGTGTGTGAATTGTTTTGTGGCAGTTGCGATTTGCTGTTACAGCGGGCGTCTGGGAAGAGCCTGTTTCTGGCTCGAGGTCAGTTCACTTGGTGGGATTCTTGTTCTTTTGCGGATGTTGGGAAGAAAATATTTTAAACGATATGAGGTGTGGAGCACCATAACGTCCGGAGTGCTTCTTGCCGCAGTTTATATCCATATAGGATTTGTAGGATACTACAGTTTGGAGTTCAGGAAGATTCAGCGGGATGCCATAGCATGTCACATCAGTAATCCGAAAGCAAATCTGTTTGCAGACATCAGGACATTGCCTCAGATGCCGTGGGTGTGTGGCTATCTCCCGGCATATAGGTTCAACACGTCGGCGACATTCAATATGCGTGGTTTTTATGAGTTTGGCGAGAAATACTGGCGTAATTGCGAGACTGTCTTTCCAAAAGAATTCCGGTATATTGATGGGACAGATGGGGAAGCGATGCCTGGAGGTTCAGCGGTAAGGGAATTGTCCGGCTTCTATTATGCTCCTCTGGACTCGGTTTATGGAGGAGTGATTCCGGAAAACGATAATGTGGAATTGCTTATTGATTTTGGTAAAGGTTATACAGGCGTGGGGACTTTGGCGCATCAGTTCAAATCTGAAAAAGATGGACGCCGGTATGTATGGCTGGTACCTCATCTGGACTGGTATGTGTCGCATTTCAAGAAAATAAAGGCTGTAAAGGTCGGTAATTATGAATAGAGGTAAAGTGCAATTGAAGAAGTGAGGATGGAATATTTAAAAGGTTGGTTCCGTTTAGCCGGTTCACGACTGTTATGCTGGAACGGCTTGTGGATATTGCTGTTTCTTGTCGGGATTGGCTTTTTCCTTATAGGTATGCCCAAATATACGGATGATTATTGGTATATGTGCCATCTGCGGGGTTGGTTTGATGGGCAGGGAGTAGTTTTTCCGGAAGATGGGGGTAATGTCTTCCGGGCCGGAATACCATTTAAGGCCATTCTGGAGACCTGGGTGGAACATTATGGGAATGATAATGTGAGATTAGGAAATCTGTTGGCTACAATATTGCTTATTTTTCCGAAATGGGTCGGCTCGGGGCTTGTACTGCTGATGTTGGCGTGCATTGTCTTTATGAGTTTCCGGCTTGCCTCTGTGGATTGGCGGCGTTCGCCGTTGGTTCCGATTGCTATATTCGGATGGACTTTCGGCCTTCCTTGGAGAGATGTGTTCGGTAGTCTGGTATTTCAGTTGAACTATGTGTTTTCTTCCTGGTTGGCCATGATAATGGTGACCGTGCTGTTTGGTGACAGGCATGTAAGGAGAGGTTTGCTACCAACCCTCTGTCTTTTTTTGCTTGGATTGGCTACAGGCATGTCGCATGAGATAGTGGGAATTCCGGTGAGTGTCAGCCTGGTGATAATGATGATTATATCCAGGCGGTTCAGGACTGTTCCGTTTATAGCTGCACTGGTGGGACTGGCGGGAGGGATGATGGCTCTGGTAACTTGTCCCGGCATGATTTCAAGGGTGATGTCCCAGGGCCCCGGAATAGTGCGCTCCCCATGGTATGCTTTTTTTAATATAAATGACTCGGTTCCCTTTATAGTTATGATGGCATTATATGTCCGTGTGTTCTTTATGAGGGACCGGCTGTCAGAGGGCAACCGACAATTCTTGCTGTTTTGTCTGGCTATGGCGGTCACAGGGGTTGTGCTTGTATACGGTATCTTCGGTTGGGGCAGAATATGGTTCCTTGTTAATGTCATTTCTATAATGGCATCATTGATGTGTATCAGGATTATTATGGGTGTGCATGGCCTCAGGTATAACATATGGAGAATATCATTTAGTATTTTGCTCCTGGGCGTTGCCTATCTTCATCTCGGCTATGTAGGGTATTATTCGCTTGTTTTCCGCAGGCTGTCAAGAGAACAGATAGCCAGGTATGTCCAGTCGCCTTCCGGAGAGTTCTGGGGAGAAGTGATAACGATGAATGAACTCCCGGCAATTTGCGGCTATCTTCCAGATATCCAGTTTAACTCAAGTGGCATGGAATATGTAAGACATTATTTTTCCTTTGGAGAACCTCGTTATATGGGGGATGAGTACATACTTCCGGATAAACTCAAGTATGTTGATTCGAAATCGGGCACTCCGGTTCCCGGAGGAAATGTACGGGTATTGAACGGCTTTTATTTTATGCCTTTACCATCCGTAATTGACAGCAAATACGGGTTGATGCCTATGGAATTTGATTTTGGTAAAGGTTGGACATCAGCGGAATGTGTATATAAGGTTTTCAGGTCTGAAAGTGATGGAAAAGAGTATGTATTTATCAAGCCCGATTTCGACTGGTATGTGACGCATTTCAAGAGAATCAGGAGGATGCGTATGGAGCGCGAATAATGAGCGGCCCCGTCAGATGCTCTCAGTGCATGTGACGGGGCTGTTTCTTGCCGGGAAATTTCAATGGAAATGTGAGTCAGTTACGGTCTATGACCGCCTGTGGCCGTGGTCAGACGGAGACGGTGCCTTTGATGGGGGGGTAGGGGTCGTAGGCGGTGAGGCGGAAGTCGTCGTAGGTGAAGGCGAGGAGGTCGGTGACGGCGGGGTTGAGCTCCATGCGGGGCAAGGGGCGCGGCTCGCGGGTGAGCTGGAGACGCACCTGGTCGAGGTGGTTGGTGTAGATGTGGGCGTCGCCGAGGGTGTGGATGAAGTCGCCGGGCTCAAGGCCGCAGACCTGGGCCATCATCATTGTCAGCAGGGCGTAGCTGGCGATGTTGAAGGGCACGCCCAAGAAGCAGTCGGCGCTTCGCTGGTAGAGCTGGCAGGAAAGGCGGCCGTCGGCTACGTAGAACTGGAAGAAGGCGTGGCAGGGGGGCAGGTTCATGCGGCCGAGGTCGGCGACGTTCCATGCGCTGACGATTATGCGGCGTGAGTCGGGATTGTGTTTTATGTCGTGTACGGCCTGTTTGATCTGGTCGATGGACTCTCCGTCGTAGCCGGGCCATGAACGCCATTGGAAGCCATATATGTGGCCGAGAGAGCCGTCTTCGTCGGCCCATTCGTTCCAGATTCGCACTCCGTGTTCCTGAAGGTAGTGTACGTTGGTGTCGCCTTTGAGGAACCAGAGGAGTTCGTAGATTATGCTCTTGAGGTGTACTTTTTTTGTCGTTACGAGCGGGAAGCCTTCGCGGAGGTCGAAGCGCATCTGGTAGCCGAAAGTTGATATGGTGCCGGTGCCGGTGCGGTCTTCCTTGCGGATGCCGTTGGCGAGGATGTGGCGGAGAAGGTCTTGGTATTGTTTCATTTTCTTGTGGGGGAAAGGTGCTTAAGGTTCTTAAGGGGTTTAAGGACTTTAAGGGGATCAGTGGTGGTTGCGGGCTTTGCGCATGAGGGGGGAGGCGGGGCGGCGGTTGCGGTTGAGCTGGTAGCGGATGGCCCCGGCGGGGCAGTCGGCCACGCAGTCGAAGCAGCGCGTGCAGCGCGAGGAGTCGATGTAGCGGCTCACTACTTTTATGCATTGTGCCCGGCAGTTGTCTTCGCATCGGCCGCAGCTGATACATTTGTCGGGGTCAATCTCGATGTGCATGATAGAACGTTCCTGCACGAAGCCGAGTATTGTGCCGAGCGGACAGAAACGGGTGCAGAATGAGCGTCCGTAGGAAAGCCCGCAGAGGATGAGCAGGATGGCCGACAGCACTCCGACGGCTATGCCTGTTGCCGCACCCCGGCCGATGGTAGCCCATGTGCTGTCAATCAGCTGCGGGTTGGCGGCGGTGGCCATGTTGCGGGCCATGTTCCATGGCTCGATTATGAAGGGCACAACCACGACCCCGGCGAGAATGCACAGCAGGTAGATCCAGAGTATGTGTACCGGCCATTTGGAGCGGTGGCGGTAGGAGAATGGCTTGTTGAGCCGGGGAATCTTGCGGCGGAGCCGGAAGAAGAGATCCGAGAATGTACCGACCGGACAGACGGCGGCGCAGTATATGCGTCCGAAGATAAAAGTGATAAGGAGCCACACAAGTGTGACTCCCATGGTAGAGGCCGCTGCCGACAGTGTAATCTGCAGACTGCGGGCGGCGCGGGCCATAGGATGCACCTGCGGGCCTAATATGAGGCACGCAGAGGCTGCTATGAAGAATAGCGCAGCCATCAGTATCCTTATGGCACGGATCTGTTTCATCTTTAGTCCGTCAAATCGGCGATGGTCTGGTGCGGGTACAGGTCAACGGCGTTTGCCCTGCTGTTTCTGCTGCTCGCGGAGCATGGCCTGCTGCTGTTTCTGCATCTCCTCAAGACGTGCCATGAAGCCGGATTTTTTCTTGGGCTTCTTGGCGTTCTCCTTCATGCGGGCGCGTACGGTCTCGTCCTTGATGACGAAGCGGAACGCGTAGGTCTGCACGATTGTGATGAGGAGTGACAGGAAGTAGTAGTAGGAGAGGCCTGCGGCATAGTTGTTGAAGAAGACCATGAAGAAGACAGGCATCAGGTACATCATCCACTTCATGCCGGGCATGGTGTTTGCCTGGTTCTGGGTGTTGAGGTAGGTGTAGATGATGTTGGTCGCCGTCATGAGCAGACAGAAGAGCGAGATGTGGTTACCGAAATATTTGGTGATGATCGGAATGTTTCCGCTCCAGGAGATGATTGCATCGGGAGCCGAGAGGTCATGTGCCCAGAGGAAGCTCTGGCCGCGCAGCTCGATACATGAGGGGAAGAATGCGAACATGGCGATGAGCACCGGCATCTGGAGCAACATGGGGAGACAGCCTGACATCGGGTTCGCTCCGGCCTGTGAGTAGAGTGCCATTGTCTTCTGCTGACGTATCATGGCGTTCTCTGTGCCGGGATACTTGTCGTTGATGGCCTTGATGTCGGGTGCGAGCACGCGCATGACGGCCTGGCTGCGGTACGACTTGTATGTGAGCGGGAAGAGAATCAGCTTGATGAAGAGAGTGAGCAGAAGAATGATTATGCCGTAGTTGGAGATGAACTTGCCGAGGAACGTGAACACCGGAATAACTATGCCGGTGTTGATCCAGCGGAAGAGAGTCCAGCCGAGGGGCACGAGTCGGGTCATCTTCAGGTCCTCGTCAGTCTGGATCGAGTCGTCGAGACTTGAGAGGAGCGGGTAGAGGTTGGGACCGATGAAGAGGGAGAAGTTCACGGGGTTCTCCGAGTTCCAGTCGTAGTCGTTGCTCACGGCCTGGGCCTCGAAGCTCTTCAGATAGTCGGAGCCTTGCAGCACGGTAGACTTGAAATCGGCCGTGTTGAACGGACGGTCGGCAATCATCACAGTTGAGAAGAACTGGTTCTTGAACGCAATCCATTTGATTTTTGCCTTGCGTTCCTCGGAATCATCCTTGTTCTCGTTGAGGTTCTCGACAGAGCCGCCGGCGAACTTGTAGAAAAGTCCGGAGTTGCGCTCCTCGAACATGCGGCCCTGTTCCTGACGGTGCAGGTCCTGGGTCCATGAGAAACCGAGGTTGCGGTTGTTAGACTGCACGAGAGCGGCCATGTTCTTCTGGACAACCTTCATGCGCACCACATACGACTCGCCACGCGGCAGCGTGTACTCGATGCCCCAGTATGCGTCGTCGGCAAGCTGGAGAGCCATGCGGACAGTTGAGTCGTTGACCATGGTGGGAGTGAAATATAGGTCGGCGGTCTCGATGGGCTGCGGGAGGGGGAGCTGGAAGTTGAAAGTATTCTTGTCGCCTTCGAACATCACCACCTTGCGCTTGGTCTTCTTGGTCTCGTCGGCCGAATATTCGGTGTCGTACTTCTTGAGCTCGGCGCGGGTTATCGAGCCGGATTTGGTGTTGAGCTCAAGCGAGAGCACGTCGTTGTCGAGTTTGACAGTCTGCGGTGTTCCGCTGAGGAACTGAGCGAACTTGCCATACTTGCCGAGCGATACGGAGGCTGTGCGCACGGTCTCGATCGCCTTGCGCTGTTCGGCGACAGTCATCTTGGAGAGGTCGCCGGCGGCCACGTCTGCCCATGTCAGGTTGCGGCCGTTGACCGTTACTGTGCCTGTTACGGAGTCGCCACGGAGAGTGAGGTTCATGCCGTCCTGGTTGAGAGTGTACACTCGGGTGCTGTCGGCGGTAATCTGCATTGAGCCGTGAGCGGCGATGTTCTGCACGAGCCATTCCTTCTCGGTGGGCGAGAGGGCATCGACAGTAGTTGCGACCGGAGTCTCGGTAGCGACATCGGGGCTTTCAGCGGCGGGCTGGTTCTGCTCCTTGGGTGTCAGCCACATGAAGAGGGCGAAGACCGCGAACATCAGAAGCAGGCCGTTGAGGGTGTTCTTGTCCATTTGTGAATGTTAGAGTCGGGTTGTTGTTGTCTGGGTTTATTTGCCGCGTTCGTCGGAGAGGGCAATCGCCGCCTTGACGAACGACAGGAAAATCGGGTTGGGTTCGAGCACGGTCGAGCGGTATTCCGGATGGTACTGGGTGCCGATGAACCATCGTTTTTCCGGAATCTCGACGACCTCCACCAGATGAGTCTCGGGGTTCTCGCCGACGCACATCATGCCCGCCTGCTCGAAGCGGTCGCGGTAGTCGTCGTTGAACTCGAAACGGTGGCGGTGGCGTTCCATAATCTCCTCCTGACCGTATGCCTCGGCCACACGCGAGCCGTGGCGCAGGGAGCACTTGTATGCGCCGAGACGCATCGTGCCGCCCATGTTGGATATTGATTTCTGCTCCTCCATGAGGTCGATGACGTTGTGGGGAGTCTTGGTGTCCATCTCGGTTGAGTTGGCATCGGTGAGGCCGAGCACGTTGCGGGCGAACTCGATGACCATGCACTGCATGCCGAGGCAGATGCCGAATGTCGGTATGTCATGCTCGCGGCACCACTTGAGCGCCACGAACTTGCCCTCTATGCCACGCTGGCCGAAGCCGGGGGCAATCACCACGCCATCCATGCCCGAGAGTTTTTCCTCGACATCGGCCTCGGTGAGCTTCTCGGAATGGATGTAGACGATATTGACCTTGTGGTCGAGATAAGTTGCGGCCTGCATGAGGCTCTCGCTGATGGACTTGTAGGCATCCTGAAGCTCGACATACTTGCCGACGAGGCCGATTGTGACGACTTTCTCTGCGTTGGCGAGCTTGTGGAGGAATGTGTTCCAGCGGGTCAGGTCCGGTTCGGGTGTCGGGTCAGCACCTGTGAGGCGTATCACAATCTCGTCGAGATGCTGCTCGTGCATACGGAGCGGTACCTGATATATGGTTGGCTGGTCGATGCTCTGTATCACGGCCTCCGGAGCGACGTTGCAGAACTGGCCGACCTTGCGGAGCATGGCGGAGGGAATCTCCTTCTCGGTGCGGAGCACGAGGATGTCGGGCTGGATTCCGACGCTCTGGAGCATCTTGACCGAGTGCTGGGTGGGTTTGGTTTTCAGCTCCTTGGCGGCGTGGAGGTAGGGAACGTAAGTAAGGTGGATGAAGAGCGCGTCGCGGCCCAGTTCCCACTTGAGCTGACGGACAGCCTCAAGGAAAGGGGTTGACTCGATGTCGCCGACGGTGCCGCCGATCTCGGTGATCACGAAGTCGTAGTTGCCGGTCTTGCCGAGCAGCTTGACATTGCGTTTGATTTCGTCGGTGATGTGGGGGATGATCTGTACGGTCTTGCCGAGATAGTCTCCGCGGCGCTCCTTGTCGATGACCGTCTGGTAGATGCGCCCTGTGGTGACATTGTTTGCACGGGAGGTGCGGATGTTGGTGAAGCGTTCGTAATGACCGAGGTCGAGGTCGGCTTCATGGCCGTCGTCGGTCACGTAGCACTCACCATGCTCGTAGGGGTTGAGGGTTCCGGGGTCGATGTTGATGTAGGGGTCGAACTTCTGGATAGTCACCCGGTAGCCACGGCTGAGCAGGAGGCGTGCGAGTGAACTTGAGATGATGCCCTTTCCGAGCGAGGAGACGACTCCTCCGGTTACAAAAATGTACTTGGTATCCACTTTCTTAAGTATTATGATTACAGTACGCTATGGCGCGGCGGGAGGGGAGACCGTGAGCCGGGAGAGGGGGCTGCGGGGGTTGTGCGGGCGCGGACATAGTAAACCGACTGCAAATTTAGTCAGAAATGTGTGAATACGCAAATTTTTCGGGCTTTGCCCTCACACTTGGACAAAAAAGAGGTCAGAGGGAGTAGGTGGCGGTGCGGAGGTCGGCGGCGAGGTGGAGGGGGGTGGCGCCGGCTGCGAGGCGGTCGGACAGCTCCTGCCAGCTGACGGGCTTGCCGAAGGTGACGCGGTAGTGGTTGTCGCGGGCGGCGCACAGCTCGGCGGGGAGCATGGCCTGCTCGATGTTGACCTTCAGCCCGAGGCGTTTGCGCCAGTAGGCGGTCTTGTAGAAACGGGCGCGGTTGAGCCCTTCGAAGTGTACGGGTATGATGTCGCGCTTGTGCTCGATGGCCTTCTGGATGAAGGATTTCTGCCATACGAGGTCTTCAATCCTGCCGTCGGGACGGAGTCGCGACACGAGCCCGGCGGGGAAGACGAGCATCTGTACGTCGGAGGCATAGGCCGCCTGGATGGCGGCGGCCGCGGCGCGTCCCTGCGAGCCGTATTTGTTGATGGGGAGGAAAACCGGGCGCAGCGGCTCGACGTTCATGAGCATGTCGTTGACGAGGAAGCGCACGCCGTCGTCGCCATACTTGCCGCCGAGCACCTTTATCAGCCCGATGCCGTCGAGGCCACCGAGCGGGTGGTTTGAAGCGAATATGAAGCGGCCTTCATCCGGAATGTTCTCAAGGCCGCGCACTTCGAGGCTGAGGTTGAAATGACGGTAAAGGGCCTCGGCAAAAGCCGTGCCTTCGGCCGGAGCCGTGGCCACAAGGGTGGCGTTGAGCTCATCCTGATGGATGAGACGTTCGAGAGCGGAGATGAGGAAGCCCGGAATGAGGCGGCCTTTCCAGCCGCCCACACGCGAGCGGATTATCTTGTTCAGGTTTATTTCCACTTTGAAAGTTGTTGTTGTAGCTTCTTTTTTAGCACACTGATGGGGAGGGTGGGTGCTGATTGGGTGGGGAGCTGAAGCTCTGCGCTTGGACAAATAATCAGACCCGGGGAGGAGAGGGTGGGTGCTGATTGGGTGGGGAGCTGGGGGTGTCAGTTGTTGACGGAGGTTTCTTCGTCCCAGAATTCGTCTTCCCAGTCCTGGTCGGTTTCGAGGCGGAGCTCGTCGTCTTCCGGTTCCTCCTGCTCGAAGATGAAGTTGTCTTCCTCCTCGACGCGGTGGCGGCGGTCGAGCTTGCGGTGGGTGATGGTGAAGTTGTTCTTATTCTCTTCCGAGTTGATCTCGCGCCAGAGAATGTCCTTCAGTTCGGTGAGTCCCTGACCTGTCACTGCCGAGATGAACACGGTGGGAAGGTCGTCGGGGAGTGTCTTGGCAATCTCCTCGCGCAGTTCGTCGTCGAGCATGTCGGACTTGGATATGGCGAGCACGCGGCTCTTGTCTGAAAGCTCGGGGTTGAACTCGTGGAGCTCACGGAGAAGTACCTCGTAATCAGCCTTGATGTCGTCGGAGTCAGCCGGCACCATGAACAGCAGCACGGCGTTGCGCTCGATATGGCGGAGGAAGCGGAGTCCGAGACCCTTGCCTTCGGAAGCACCCTCGATGATGCCGGGAATGTCGGCCATTACGAATGACTGCGAGCCACGGTAATCGACAATGCCCAGCGAGGGTTCCATAGTGGTGAAGGGGTAGTCGGCAATCTTCGGTTTCGCAGCCGACAGTGCGGAGAGGAGGGTTGACTTGCCCGCGTTGGGGAAGCCGACGAGACCCACGTCGCCGAGCAGTTTCAGCTCAAGCACCACGGCCTTCTCGATGGCGGGGAGGCCGGGTTGTGCGTAGCGCGGGGCACGGTTGGTGGAGGTGGCGAAATGGCAGTTGCCGAGTCCGCCCTTGCCGCCCCGGAGCAGGTTGATTTCCTGTCCGTCCTCGGTAATCTCGCAGAGGAAGTCGCCTGTCTCCGCGTCGAAGACTGCGGTCCCGACCGGCACCTCGATCACGCGGTCCTCGCCGTCGCGCCCGTGGCTGCGACCCGCGCCACCGCTCTCGCCGTCGGTAGCGAAGACGTGACGCTGGAAGCGGAGCGGCAGCAGCGTCCACATATGGCCGTTGCCGCGCAGGATGATGTGACCGCCACGGCCACCGTCGCCACCGTCGGGTCCACCCTTGGGGATATATTTGGCACGATGATAATGACGGCTGCCTGCGCCGCCCTTGCCGCTGCGGCAGAGAATCTTGACGTAATCTATGAAGTTTGAGTCGGACATTTTTTCAAGTATTGTTTATATTCATAGTTGAAACGCGCGGGAGGGTTGTATTGTTGCCCCCCGGATGCGCGAAGGGTCATGAGGGGAGGGTGTCGGGAGAATCGTAGAGCGAGAGAGTGCGCCGGAGCTCGTTGGTGACCATCGTCACCAGTTCGGGTGGCGCGAGAACCTTGAGCGAGTTGCCGAAGCTCAGAAGCTCATGCACCAGCTCATAATTGAGCTTGAGGCGGTATGTGAAGATTGAGTACTTGTCGTGGATAGTCTCCTGCTGCGAGGCGTGGAAGGGGAGGGCGCGGAAATACTTGGCCTGCATGGGGGTGGTCATTATCCGCACGTCGCGCACCTGACCCTTCGAGTCGGTTATGCCGATGAGGTTTGAGAAGAAGGGTTCCGGGGTGATGTCGGGCATCTCGAAATTGCCCTTGACCGTTGTCATCTCCTTCACGCGGTCGAGCGCGTAGGTGCGTATGTCGTTAGACTTTTCCTTGAGACCGATCATGTACCACCGCTGCTTGTAACGCTTCACGAAATAGGGATGGAACACGATGTCCTTCTCGGGCAACGTGCGGGAGAATCCGGCATAGGTGAACCGGAGTTTGGAGGAGTCGCCGATAGCACCGAGCACCATCGGCAGGAACTCGCGGGCGGAGGGCACGTCCTCGACCGAGACGCGGTCGGTCGGTATGGCCGATTCCTTCATTGCGGAGTTGGCGGCATATGATTCGAGGAGCCAGTTGGTGACGGCACGGTTCTGCTTGCGCTGTCCGGGGTCGATGTAATAGCGGCCTTGCTTGTCGCAGAGAATGTCGATATGGAAGTTCTCCTCAATGCCACGGCGGTAGTAATAGAAAGTGCGCTGGGGCATCTCGTTTCCGTCGCCATATGCGGAGCGTTTCCAGAGTTCGTTTATCTCCGAGCGGGTGAGGCGGTCATATCTCGACAAGGTGTCGACAATCCATACATACTTGTTAATCAGTTCTTTCATCGGGGAGAGAAATTTTTTTTTGAAATTTTTTTGAAAAATTTTTCGCGGGCAGCAAACCTTTTTTCAAGTTGCCATGTTATAATGACGTAAGGTTTGAAAAACATATCTAAAATGATATAAGGTTATACTGCTATAAGCGTTCTGAAAAAGTTGTTATTGTTGTTTTAATTAAGAAATTAGGTCGACGGGAGTCGACCTTTTTCTATTTGTTGGGGTAAGGGGGCCTTAAGTGGGGGAAGGTGGTTAAGGTTCTTAAGGTCTTTAAGGTTTTTAAGGGGGGCGGACGCACGGGGCGTGCGTCCCTACGGTTGGGACCCGGGTTTTCGGGCTTCCGCCCTCACACAGCTCCTGGGCGGGGCGGACCTGGTTTTCGGGCTTCCGCCCTCACACTGCTACGGGCGGGGGCGGGACCTGGTTTTCGGGCTTCCGGCCTCACACTGCTACGGGGCGCGGCGGGGGCGGGACCCGGTTTTCGGGCTTCCGCCCTCACACTGCTCCGGGGAGGGGAGCCGGAGCCCGGAGGTGGGTCAGCGGTTGGAGTACATGTTGTCGTAGTACTTCTCGTAGTCGCCGGAGGTGATGTTGTCAATCCATTCCTGGTTGTCGAGGTACCAGCGGACGGTCTTCTCGATGCCTTCCTCGAACTGGAGGCTCGGTTCCCAGCCGAGTTCGGCCTGGAGCTTGCGCGAGTCGATGGCATAGCGCATGTCGTGTCCCTTGCGGTCGGTGACGTAGGTGATCAGTTCGTCGGAATAACCTTCGGGGTTGCCGAGCAGGCGGTCAACCGTCTTGATAATCACGCGGATGAGGTCGATGTTCTTCCATTCGTTGAAACCGCCGATGTTGTAGGTCTGCGCCGGTTTGCCCTTGTGGAAAATGAGGTCGATGGCGCGTGCGTGGTCCTCGACAAAGAGCCAGTCGCGCACGTTTTCACCCTTGCCATATACGGGCAGCGGCTTGCGCTTGCGGATATTGTTGATGAAGAGCGGAATCAGCTTCTCGGGGAACTGGTAGGGACCGTAGTTGTTCGAGCAGTTCGTGACGAGAGTCGGCATTCCGTAAGTGTCGTGGTATGCTCGCACGAAGTGGTCGCTCGATGCCTTCGAGGCCGAGTATGGTGAATGAGGATTGTATTTGGTAGTCTCAAGGAAGAACTCACGGCCGAAAGCCAGGTGATGCTCCGAAGATGAAGCCGTTGTGGTGAACGGAGACTCGATTCCTTCAGGGTCGGTTAGTTCGAGCGCGCCGTAGACCTCGTCGGTCGAGATATGGTAGAAGAGCTTGCCCTCGAAACCTTCGGGACGCGACTCCCAGTAGAGTTTTGCGGCCTGAAGCAGCGCGAGCGTGCCCATCACGTTTGTGCGGGCGAAAGTGAACGGGTCGAGAATAGAGCGGTCCACATGGCTCTCGGCGGCAAGGTGGATTATGCCGTCAATCTGATTCTCCTCGATAATGCGGCGCATCTCGTCGTAATCGCAGATGTCGGCGCGCACGAACTTGTAGTTCGGACGGTCTTCTATGTCGCGGAGATTGGCGAGATTTCCGGCGTAAGTCAGTTTGTCGAGATTTACGATGTTGTATTCGGGATACTTGTTTACGAAAAGTCGCACGACGTGCGAACCGATGAAACCGGCACCGCCGGTGATGAGAATATTCTTCATTTCAGGTTTCATTTTAGGCTTTAGAGCTTAGGTTTTAGGCTTTAGGCCTTAGAATTGCAAAGGTAATAAAAATTTCTTAGAAAAGAAATTGGATGCGGGTCTGGAATATGTTGGCATGGCGGGCGGGGAGTCCCGGGGCCTCCGGACGGTTGGTGTAGGAGTAGTTCACACGCCAGGTGACATACTTGTGGATATAATAATTGAAAGTGAGCGAGGCACTGTTGGCCTTTCCTCCGAAGATGCCGACACCGGAGTCGTTAAGGTCGGCGTAGCTGTATCCGGCCACCAGCTCAAGACTCTTGGCAGACGGGATGGCGAGGTAGCCTGTCCACGGGGAGTAGGAGTACTTCGCGCCGCGGTTCAGCAGCACGCGGGTCATGACATAGCAGCCGAGACCGTCGAACGAGCCGAGTCCATCCTTGCGGGCGGTGTTAAGATAATAGAACTGTCCCTCGGCTGCCACGCGGCCCTTTGACCAGAGCACTTCGGGCGAAATCTTGAAAATGGATTTGACATGGTCGACCGAAGCCGAGATGCAGTTCACGTCAGAGACCTTTGTGGGGAACTGTGCCTTGAAAACCGAGACCGGATTCCCGGTGTCGCCGTTGAAGGCGGCGGTCTGAATCAGCGCCGATGTGCCGATCTGGAATATGTTGCCTGACTCGGTCATGGGGTGCCATGCGAAACGAGCCAGCGCACCGACACCTGTGCGGCCGAGTTCATTGGCATGTTTGGTCATCGCATCGCTCTGGGCGTAGAGCGATCCGGCGAAGTGGATTGCCTTGTTGCGGTAGACATACATCGCACCGAGCAGGCGGTTCTCGCCGAAAGCCGTCTGTGCAATCGGTTCCTCCATGCTGATTTTGTCAGAAGCCCCGGTCGCGCTCTGGAGACCGAACTGATGGACGAAGAAGCCACCCTTAAGGAAAGACTTGTCGTTGATGTTCCATTGCAGGTAGATGTCGGCGGGGTAGAGCTTGCCGAACCGGTAAGAAACATCCGCACGCGCCTCGAAATCACCGAAAGTGGCCTTAGCACCGAGACGCACGTCAGGAACAGCCACGCCCGGTTTGAAATCGTCATCCTGCGGCAGATATGCGGCGGCGTCGAACAGAGCGCGTCCCGTCGGAGACACCTTGAATTTCTTTGAATCATCGGCCTTTGCCGAGAAAAAGGGGAGAGAGCAAACGAGAGAGAGGAGGAGAATGTTGCCAAGCGTTCTCATTACAGATAATACTGCGAAAAAAGTTGTTAGTTCGGTTGTTTTATAAGATTACCTTCAAGCAGGACTTATATTCAGCCCTTTATAAGGTTTGTGAGTTCGATGAAATCATCGACGGAGAGCCGTTCGGGGCGTTCGGACATGAATCGCGACTGGAGGGCGGCGCATCCGGGTTGCATCATTGGGGAGAGGGAGTTGCGCAGGGTCTTGCGGCGTTGACCGAAGGCTGTCTTGACGACTTTCTTGAAGAAAACCGGGTCGCAGCCAAGGTCGGTGCGCGAGTTGCGGGTGAGGCGTAGCACACCGCTGCGTACCTTCGGCGGCGGCGTGAACACATGAGGCTCTACATTGAAAAGATACTCGCAATCATACCATGCCTGGAGCAGGACGGACAGAATACCGTAGACCTTCGAGCCGGGCTTAGAGCAGATACGTTCGGCGACCTCCTTCTGGAGCATTCCCGACACAACCGGAATCATGTCGATGTTGTCGAGCACCTTGAAGAAAATCTGCGACGAGATGTTGTATGGATAATTGCCGATGAGCGCGAACGGGCCGTCATATACTTCATGCAGGTCAAGGCGCAGGAAGTCGGCCTCGATGACCCTGAGCGAGGGGTAGACCTTGGCGAGGAAAGACACAGACTCCGTGTCGAGTTCAACAGCCGTCACCTCGCGGCCCGATTCAATGAGGTACTTCGAGAGCACCCCCATTCCCGGACCGACCTCCAGTATAGGCAGCGAAGCCCATTCCGGGTGCTCCTTCAGAGCCTCGGGCGATATTGTGGCTGCGATGTCGGCGGCGATATTCTCATCGTTGAGAAAATGCTGGCCGAGATTTTTCTTTGGTTTTACGTACATGATAAGAACGTTTTACAGATTATGCGACGCGCGGCAGCAGTTGCTGCGGTCAATGCCGGAGAAACCTCGTGAAAGCCTCAGTCGGGCATAGACACCGAGTCTGCGTTGGCCACAGGGTCCTCGTCGAGGTTCGACACGATATCATTGAGCGTGATTGTCATGATCATGACCTCGGAGGGCTTCATGCCCATGATTTCCGAGCGCGAGGCGAACACCGCGTCGGCAGTTGTGGCGAATATGGCTGAAGAACCTTTAGTGAGCCTCGAATAAGCGCGGTTGAGCACTTCGGGCACACCCGGAGCGCCGAGGGTGACCATTTCGGGCGACGGCATACCGATGTCCTCACCGTTCGCACGCTGGTATGACACGGCCACATAAATGGCGTCGCCGTGGTGGGCGTAAGGCCCCGTTCCCTTGCGTGTGACGCGGTAATAGAGATTGTCGTAGAGCTTCGAGAGATTTCTCTCGCGTGCTTCCTCAATCAGAGATATCTGCGACTTCTCCCGGTCTTTGGCGCGGGCGCGCAGTTTGAGTTCACCGAGAATGGCGTAGAACTTCTTCTGGTAGTCCAGTTCCGGAATGTCCCCGCCACTGAACAGACCCTTCTCGATACTTGCGAGCAGCACTTCCTCGTCGAGTTCGATGCCGTATACCTTCTCGAATTCAAGGATGTTGTAAGCCATTCTCGTGCCGACGCGCACCCCACGGTTGTAGGTATCCTCATCCTTGTCATCGCGGATGGCTGCCATGCCCTTGCGGATGCCCTCAAGATATTTCTCCCGCTGTTCCTGACTGCGGAGAGTGGTGTCGGCGTTGGCATCCTCAAGATACTCATGAGCGCGGACCTGGCCGAAATAATACATCATCGAGTCTCCGGCCGTAGGGTTGGAGATGTCAGACAGATCGGCACCTTTATTCTGGCCACACGAAGAGAGAATGACGAGAGCCGAGGCGAAGAGAGTGGAAAAAATTGATTTCATCGGAGTGATAGGTGTGTTGTGTTGAGAAAAAGATAGTTGTTGTACGTTAAGAGAAGTGATAGCCGGGCCTTGCCGGGATCCGGTCAGACTGACGGTACGATAGCGGAATCGGCTACAGTCACCGTGCCATCCTCGGCCGGAGCCTCCGGAGCTTCGGGGGCGACAGGAGCGGCGGGAGCAATATCGGCCGAATCAGTCATGTGACCAACCTCGACCTCGACAGTGTCGCCGGTCGGAACCATGTCTGACATGCGGCGACCCTTGCACGAAGGGAGCAGAGATAAAGATACGACAATCGTCGCGACGGCAGCCGCGGCGATTGTCTTGTTGATATGTCTTTTCATCAGATCAGTTTACCTTGATGAGTTCAACTGTGAAAATCAGGTCTGCGTTGGGCGGGATAGCACCCGGCGCACCCTGCTCGCCATAAGCGAGCTTCGAGGGAATGTAGAACACAGCCTTGCCATTCTCCTTCATGAGCTGAAGACCCTCGGTCCAGCCCGGAATCACGCGGTTGAGCGGGAAAGCCGCCGGTTCACCGCGTGTGTAGCTTGAATCGAACTCGGTGCCGTCGGTGAGCTGTCCCCGGTAATGTACGGTCACCTGATCGGTGGCCTTGGGGCTTTTGCCGTCACCCTCGCGGAGAATCATGTACTTCAGACCCGAAGCCGTGGTGGCGTAGGTCGAGTCGGTAGCGACCTCAGAAGCCTTGGCTGGGTTGGTGAACAGAGCCGCCAGCGAGTCCTGCGGTGCCGGGGTGAGTTCCTGGTCGGTGTCGGCCATGACAGGAGTGTCTACGGTGTCGGCACCCGACTTGTTGGAAGAGGAGCAGGAAGCCATCGAGAGAGCCGCGCTGACGGCCACGATGCCTGCAACCAGTACTTTGAATTTCTTCATGACTGTATTGACTGTGATTTACTTTTTAACGACCTTGATAAGCTCGACCTCGAAGATGAGGGTTGAGTGGGGCGGGATTGCTCCGGGGATACCCTGGGGACCGTAAGCGAGGTCAGAGGGGATGAAGAATGTGTACTTCGCGCCCTCCTTCATGAGCTGCACGCCCTCGGTCCAGCCCGGAATCACGCGGTTGAGCGGGAAAGTAGCGGGTTCGCCACGGTTCACGCTTGAGTCGAACACAGTTCCGTCAAGCAGACGACCGGTGTAGTGTACGGTCACCTCATCCTCGGCGGTAGGCTGAGCGCCCTCGCCCTCCTTCTCGACTACATACTGGAGACCTGAAGCGGTCTCGCGCACGTCGGCGTTCTTCTTGTTCTCCTCAAGGAACTGCTTGCCGGCAGCCTTGGCAGACTCCTCGGCCTTCTTCTGGAGGTCGTTGAGATAGTCCTGTATCATTTTCTGAGCCTCTTCGGGGCTGACGGCGGGGTCAGTACCGTCGAAAACGCTCTTGACACCATCCTTGAAATCCTCGACATTGAGCTCGTTCATGCCCATGCCCTGCAACTGGCGTCCCATTGCGAGACCCCATGCATAACTTAATTTATCCATAATGAAATTGGGTTTATATACATCAGTAATTTCTGACTATTCTGTTTATACTGCGATTCGATTGGTCCGCATACGTTATTATAACAATCGGGAGAGCCAAAAGTTATAGCCCGGTGGCCGTAATATGGAAACATGGCGACTTGCGTTCGAACTTCACGAGGCATTTGTTCTGCCGGCGGAGGTCGTAGAGCACCTCGGCCAGGATGTATTTCAACTGTTCGTCGCTGACCTGCGGAGAGCGGCCGTCGTTGTTGAAATGTGCATACGAGATGTCGAACGTTGTGCCGAGCTGGTGGGTAGAGGAGTCGGTGGCGTTGCGGTTAACGCGGCGGAGCTTCTTGACCGAGTGGGCGGTGCGGAGCACACTTGTCACGCGGAACTTGTGGCCGGAGGCGTTGTGGGTGCGGAGCGAGTCCTCGAAATTGCGGCCGATGGTCTCAAGCAGCTGAGCGGCCTCGGGCACGAGATAGGGCATGGAGTGGGTCAGCGTGTCGAGGTCGTACCAGCGGCAAGTGGCTATCTTCACCAGCGGTCGGCTGGTGAAATACGCGCCCGCAAGTCCGGAAATCGGTTCGATGCCGATACGCTCTCCGGCCGCGTACTGATACTTGTTCGAGTCGTTGAACACCTCATGCAGCCGTCCGATGCGGTTGTAGCGAGACATCGAGGCGGCCTTTGTCCGTGCGAGACTGTCGGAGACCTGCGGGTCTGCGAGCAGAGCCGCGTCTGAAATCACCGCCGTCTCAGGCACATCGGCTCGTGACGGCTGACCTCCCTCATCTATAAGGTCCCACGGCGCGGGGTGGCTTCCGATGGTATCGAAAGGGTCCACGTTACGCTTTCCCGAGCATGAGGGAAGCAGCAGCAGGAGCGAAGCGAGACCTGCGACGAGGGTTGGGATTCTTTTCATGACTGCAAAATTACTAAAAAATTACAAAAAACGGGTATTTTGACGTTTTCAAGTTATGAGAAATATTTTTGAAGGGAGAAGAGCCGCGTTGATTGACATGGATGGCGTGCTCTATGACTCCATGCCGGGGCACACCTTGGCATGGAAGCGGATGATGGATGGAGTGGGCGTGGAATGCACCCGCGAGGAGTTCTATCTTTATGAAGGTATGACCGGAGCGGCGACGATAGACCTGCTGTTCCGCAGAGCTTTCGGCCACGACTGCGACCCGGAGCGTTCGAAGGAACTGTATGCCATCAAGAGCCGCTACTTCAAAGAGAGCGGCCCGCGGTTGCCGATGCCGGGTGCGGACAGGATGCTTGCCGCGTTGGGAGCCGCAGGGTTGACCCGTGTGCTGGTCACCGGCAGCGGGCAGGCGAGCCTGCTCGAAGCGCTTGACCGGGACTATCCGGGAGCTTTCGGCGCGGATTGCCGCGTGACAGCCCATGACGTAGTACATGGCAAGCCTGCCCCGGAGCCATACCTTAAGGGAGCCTCCAAAGCCGGAGCCGATGCACGCGATTGCATAGTGGTGGAGAATGCCCCCCTCGGAGTGCGTGCAGGCAAAGCGGCGGGAGCTTTCACCATTGCTGTCACTACCGGGCCGATACCCCGCGAGGCATTCGAACGTGAGGGCGCCGACATGATATTTCCGTCGATGAACGCCTTCGCAGAGTTCCTTGAGCTTGAGCTGGTAAAGGCACGTTGTGCGGAAGGAGACTGCCCGGACAGCACAATTACATATACCGACAACCTCGGGGATACGCTACGGAGCCTTGCCGCCGGGTTTGATGCCGACAAGGTGTTTGTCCTGACCGACAGCAATGTAGCTGCCTTGAACCTGTTTGAAATTCCGGAGGATTGGAATGTCCGCGTGGTCGAGGCCGGGGAGAGGAGCAAGAGCCTTGATACGGTAGCATCGTTATGGCAGTGGCTGACAGAATCGGGAGCCACACGCCGCAGTGTGCTTGTGAATCTCGGGGGCGGTGTGGTGACAGACCTCGGCGGATTTGTGGGCGCCACCTTCAAGCGCGGAATACGCTTCGTGAACGTACCGACCACCTTGTTGGGAGCGGTTGACGCCGCCATAGGAGGAAAGACCGGCATAGACTTCATGGGATACAAGAATGAAATCGGGGCGTTCGCTCCGGCGGAAAGGATTGTGATTTGCCCAAAGGTATTGGATACATTGCCTGAACGCGAGATACGTTCCGGCTTTGCCGAGGTTGTGAAGATGGCCCTGATAACAGAAGCGGAGCTTTACAGCGAGCTGTTGGAGGGAGATGCCCTGCACGACAAAGAGCTTATGGGGCGCGCCATGCTCCATGCGGCGCGGGCCAAAGAGGAGGTGGTTCGCATAGACCCGAAGGAGCGGGGATTACGGCGCATACTCAACTTCGGGCATACGGCCGGACACGCATACGAGTCCTATGCGGCGCGGACCGGACATCCCGTAAGCCATGGCGAGGCCGTGGCCCACGGCATGATGCACGCCCTCGAAGTGAGTCGCGACCGCGAGGGATTTCCCGCCGAAGAAGTTGAACGCTACCGCAGCCGCATACTTGACCGCTACTACGACCCCGTGCCATTCGGAGCCGAGGCGGAAGATGAGATAGCACGTCTCATGACCCACGACAAAAAGAACCGTACAGCCTCCGAGATCAGCTACGTGCTGCTACGCGCCCCCGGGCCATCCGGTGTGAGCAAAAGGAATATTTGAAGTACAAAATTATGTTCCGGAAAAATTATTTTTCTCAAAAATAATTTTTCCGGAACATAATTTTGTGAAGTTGCTTGGTTGTAGCGAGTTATGGTTTTTGCCATTGGTTTTGTCGGGAAGAGTGTGGAGGGTACGGGTGGGTTAGTGTATGGATAAGGGTGGGGGCGGGGCGCGGGGTGGTAATTTTGCAGCGTGAACATTTTAAAACAGGAGATTATGTTTATGCTGAAAAGAAAGAAGAATCGCGGCGAGGAGCAGGAGTTTGTTGACTCGGCCGCTGTAGTGAGTGAAACCGGCGTTGCTGATGAAACGGCTGATTCAAGTGAGACGGCTGATTCAGTTGAAAAGACACCGGAGGAGAGTCAGGCAACTGAGGCTGATAAGGCAGATGTTGGAACTCAGGAGAATGGTGAGACCATGGGTGCTGATGCGGTGACTCCGGTTGAAGCAGAGGGATTGGATGGGACTGATGAGGTTTCCGAGACCGAAGAGGATGCAGATCCGGAAGGTGCGGATTCGGAAGGTGCAGATTCGGAAGGTGTGGATTCGGAAGGTGCAGATTCGGACGATGAGGATTCGGCGATGGTAGCTTTTGAGGCTTGGCTGGAGGATGCCGTGCCGGAGGAGGAGAGACGTGAGGCCGCGAGGAGGACGATGTCGATGGTGCGCGAGGCGTTGCGCAGTGGCAGCTATGATGATGCTCTGTTTGATGTGATCGCCAAGGGCGCGTATTATGACCGCGCTGTGGAGGAGGCGGAGCTTGCAGGAGAGGTGCGCGGTAGGAACGCAAGCATCGACGAGCTGATGACCATCGAGGAGGATGGGGACGGCGTGCCGCATCCGGGCAGCGGTGGAGGCGATGTCGGAAACCGGGCACCGAGTATCTTTGATCTGGCGAGGGAGGTTTATTAGGCTTTAGGTTTTAGGTTTTAGGTTTTAGAGTTTAGGTTTTAGGCTTTAGAGTTTAGGTTTTAGAGTTTAGGCTTTAGACATTCGGGTTTGGGGGTGGGTGACTATTGGATTTACAATTTTAATTGCTTTATATTTAACTGTTAAACTGAAAGATTATGGCAGAGATGACTATCAATGCAGTGCCCGGAACTTCGGGCAAGATGACACAGGTGCCCGGTGAGGCAGCAACTGTTTCGGCGGCAGCCGAGGTGACGGGTGGTGTGGCCGCCGGTAATTTCATAGAGAGTGACATCGATGAGGAACTGTTCCGCTTCAACAGCGACGACACTCCGCTGATGAACCTCATGCTCAAGGCAAAGCGCGTGAAGGTGAACAGCCCGGAGGTGGAGCATTTCATGATCGACGAGGCCCGCAGCTCCGTTGTGCTCACCCAGCCTGTTGACGCGAGCGGTCAGATGCAGGCCGTGCTTCCGCTCCGTGCCTGCGACCAGACGATTCCTCGTCCTTATTCCACGCTGCTTGTGCGTGGCGTGAACGGCTATGACGAGACCGGACGCGAGGAGACTCCCGGAAAAGACCTCATGCTCTTCGTGACGGGTTATGACCCGACTACGAACAATCCGGTGGTGCGTGCGGTGAATGGACCGCGTGTGAGTGCGACCGACGAGTTCTGCACCATTCCTGATATTCCTAAGGATTCGGAGTGCGTGATTCTCGCCAACTCGCTCTACGAGACGCAGAAGGAGGTTGACCCCGACCTCATCGTGCCGCAGCCGACCAAGGTCTACCTCCAGAAGCGAGGCATGAACCAGGTGGTGTCGGATTACTTCGAGAGCCAGCGCAAGCGCATTCCTTTCTCGAAGGCCATCATAGCCGAGCAGGCCATCGCCAACTTCAAGGTGCGCGGCAACCGCACTCTCTGGGCGGGTCGCGGAGGCAAGTTCAAGGTCAATGTGCCCAGGATGGGTATGCAGTATATCTATTGCACGGAGGGCCTGAGATGGCAGTTCAAGCGTGAGCTTCAGCATGAGGGGAAGTGGACAGTGGAGCGTATCATCGCACTCGCCAAGATGTTCTTCACCGGCGAGGATGTTCCCAAGACAGCACTTCTTCTTGCGGGAAAGAATCTTCTGGAACAGATCCAGTGCATCGACTTCTCGAAGCATCCTGAAATCCAGATCACCACAAAGACCAATGCGATCGGCTGGACGGTGACAAACTTTCATACGGTGTTCGGAGACATCGAGATCAAGCGAGAGCCGACACTCGACCGTCTCGGATGGAGCAACAGCGGTGCGCTCATAGGCGAGAACCGGCTGGTACACTACATCTACAGCGCGGAGCACAGCTTCAGCGACCGTGTGGAGGGTGAGGAGGCCACGCGCAACGGTATCCTGATCTGGGACGCGCTCGCGCTGAAAGGTGGTTGTCACATCTGGATAGACGGCGAGGGTAAAGGTACAGCCGAGGACGCTCTGTCGTTCCGCATCTGGGATTCGGAGGAGGCTCCCGCCGACGCTCAGCCCGGCGATATCTACTATCTGACCGTGGACTGCCCCGGAATCTCGGCGGCGGCACGCACGGGACAGATGTGGCAGATGGCAATCCGTGTCGGTACCGACCAGAAGCCGGCGGCTGTATGGGTGGAATACAAGGGAGAACTTTCGGCAGAGTAATCAACCGGAGAGGCGCACCGGCGGCTGGTTTACCGGTGCGCCTCTCCTTAACAAACTATCACTGTTACTATTATGGCAAAGAATGATCTTTTTACGTCAAGAGGGATGTCGGGGGCGGTCCGTAAGGATCCGGCTGCGGTGAAAGAGCGTCCGCGCACGGTGTTCGGAGTCTACGGGCTCACCGAGTGGGAGACGCTGGTTCCGGCAGGACGCGCCAAACTGCGCGTGCGGTTCACCGGTGGGTCGCTGAGCGGCTACGGGGTGGTGCCGGCGACTTTCACGACCTATAACATGCATATCAAGCTATTGATCGAGAACAGTCCGCAGTTCAAGAGCGGGCGCATAAAGAGACTGGCATGAGATATACATTGACAGAAATCGAGGGGCGTGTTTACGCGCTCCTCGATGAGAACCGCGAGATAATCGAGGAACGGGTGGAATATGGCGATCCGGGCACCGCCTTGTCGCCTCTCATACGGGAGTTGCTCCCCGATGCCGCACGGATTGTGCTGAGCGTAGCCCGGGCATCAGACATAGATGAATGCCGTCATATGGCGGGAGGCACGCGGGTAATCGCGACCGCCGACGACAGGGCCGAACTGGAGTTGCCGGCCGGATTTCTTCGGCTGCTCTATTTCAGGATGTCGGACTGGAAGAGTGGCGTTGACACACCTATGGCCTTCGGAAGCGAGACGCACAGACTGCGACGCGGAGGGTACATACGCGGGAGCCGTCGCCGTTACTCACCGGCAGTGGCGATACGTACGTGTGGCGAGAACCGTACACTTGAGATATTCGGCACCGGGGACGGGGCAACCGTGGCGGAGTTCGGCTATCTGACCGTCCCCTCGATAATTCAGGATGCGATAGACATTCCCCCGGGAGTTTATGGCGCCGTCTGTGACAAGTTAGTGGAGATGGTGAGGTTGGTGCTCGAACGCTGATGCCGGCCGCATGGAATTGAGTTGATCATCTATAAACGAAAGGAGGAGAGAACGATGACGGCAGAAAAAGAGGAGCGCGAGGCGAGGGAGCGGAAAGAGGTGTGCCGCACCACACTCTGGACGGCGGTCGGGGTCATGGCCGTAGGCTGCGGACTGTTGATAGCGGCGATAACGATACCGCCGCCCGGCGTGATAGACCACTCGATATTGGTGGCATTCGGAGAGATATCCACTTTTTCAGGGGCACTTTTGGGCGTGCGCATGAAAATCAGGAAGAAAGAGGCGTGATGTGTGCGGTCAGAGGCGTACTTTGCGGGTTTGGAATCCACGGCGTTCGATGTAGAGTCCGGAGGTCGGGTTTGAGACCGGGATGCCGGTCAGTGTATAATAGGCGGGTTCGGAGGTGTTGGCTTCCGGACCTGCCTCCGCATGTTCGTAAGAGTCCGGGAGGATTGACCCGATGCCGGTTGAGATGCTCAGCTCGGTTCCCGAAGATGGGTTGAGAGTGAAATAGTAGTCGCGGTTCAGATTGATGCTCTTCAGGTCGTACTGGCGGTTGGCCGAGTCATTCTCGCCGCCACGGCGATTGTTGGCGATGAGATTGACATTCTTGTTTTCGTGAGCCTTGGGGATTGTGATACGGGTGAACTCCTTGCCATCGACCATGTAGTTGCCATCCGGAACCGCACCGGGCCAGCCTCCGAAGACTTCCGCGTCGCCCCATGCGTACAGGCCGAGATTGTCCCAGCCTGTACGGTTCTCAAGGTAAATGTAATGATTCTTTTCAGGTTCCGGAGGAGTGACGGAGCCGTCATTGTCTCTGACAAAAACCGCGTAGCCCTGGCCGGGGAGCGAGAAAGTACCCGGATTGGAGAAATCGACCGTACGGCCTGAGAATACATCGGTGTACTTTCCGGCGGGGAGACCGCCGTTGACAGAGAACTGCTGCTCAGCGTCGTTGAAATTGAGCATCACCACCACGTCGCAGCCGTTGGCAGAGCGGCGGTAGGCATAGATGTTGTTATCATTGCTCGTCGAGAGGTTGGTGAGCGTGCCGCATTGTGATCCGGTGCGGAGGGCGGGCTGCGTATGCTTGAGTTCGGCGAGGCGGGTAATCAGTTCGGTTATTCCGGTGTCGGGACGGCTCCAGTCAACGGGTGTCTTCTCGGCGAGAGATACGCGGTCGCATTCGTAGCCTATTTCCTGGCCGTTATACAGCAGCGGCATTCCGTATGCTGTGAACTCCAGCACAGTGAGCGGACGCAGGTATTTGTGGAACAGTTTTACCTCGGAGCCGCCCTTGTCCTGCACTACGTCGTGGTTTGACAGGTAGACCATGCGCGAATGACCCTTGTAGGCGTTGTCGGTATAGAAAGCGGCGCACTGTTCGCGGAGCATCTGCACATTCACACCACGGGCAAAATCGAGCAGCCGGTCGTGGAAAGCCCATGCGTAATTGTAATCGAACCAGCCGTTTGTGACGAGCTGAGGTTTCGAGTCATCTTCGGCGAGCCAGGCTATGCGATTGCCGTTCTTGAGCACACGCGAGGTTGCTTTGCGCCAGAACTCGTCGGAAGGACCGGATGCATAGTCGCAGCGGTAGCCGTCTATGTCGAACTCGCTGACCCAGTACTGCATGGCATCGATCATGGCCTCGTGCATGGCTGCATTGTTGACATCGAGCTGATAGACATCGTTCCAGCCATTGGGGCTATAGAAATTATTGCCGTAATATTCGGGGTGGGTACTGACCCAGACATTATCTTTCGAGGTGTGGTTTCCCACCCAGTCGAACCATACCTCCATGCCGTTTGCGTGTATGGTGTTTATGAGAGAGCGGAGTTGGTCGGCGGTCCCGTTGTCGGGGTCGATCGCCTTGTAGTCTTTCACGGCGTAGGGGCTGGAATATGTTCCCCACTTGCCGATGTCGCCGAGTTTGTATATGGGCATAAGCCAGATTACGTCCACGCCCAGTTCCCTGAGGCGCGGTACCTGGCGTTCCACGCCCGTGAAATTTCCCTCGGGGGAGAAATTGCGGACGAATACTTCATATATCACCCGGTTTTCAGGCACACGTACATCTTCGGCCGCGCAGACGGGTACGGAAGAGAGCAGTGCCAGAGCCGGCAACAGGAGAGAGCGGAGGGTTTTGAATACGTTCATGGTTTGTTCGGTTTTTACGATTGCAAAATTAGGCGCAATCGACGTACACTCCGCGTCTCCCAACCGAAAATCAAAGTTTTTGAAGTGTTATAGCGGTGATATTCAGTGTGATTTGCCTTGGAATATCAAAGGGGTTATCAAATTTGGAGTTTAGGGGTTTGGTGATATTATGAGGTGACAGGTGGTATAATATATAGGCTCCGTATCACGTAGAAGTGAGACGGAGCCTTGTTCAGGAAGTGTTCCCGGATTATTATCGTCCTACATATTTTTGGCCATTTCGGATGTATACTTGACCCTTGGCCGGTGTAGATAAACGATGCCCGAAGAGGTCATATATGAGGGTGTCTGCTTCCGGATCAACCATAATATTCTGTACATCCGTGTTGTCCAAGTTTACTTTGAAGAACTCATTATCCTTGAACTCAAACAGACCATCGTATGCCATAAGCACCCAAAGTCTATCCTTGTCAGTCGCCAATCTGACAATGTAGTCGTCTGAACAGTCAGAAAGGTTGCATTCGTAGGTTTGATAATCGTTCACAGAGCATTGACCGAGTTTGTTGCCATAAGCAAACCAAATCATATTCCCGTCTCCTGTCACGGCTCGGCATTTCTCTGTTATATTATAGATTTCGGATAAATGAGAAAAAAGAGGATTGTCAACATTCTTGTCTGTAAGCAATCCGCCATCAGTTGCCAAATACACATGGTCTGGATGAAGCAGATAGATTCCGTTTACATTATATGAAGGGGATTCGGATAAGAAAACCTTGCTATTTTTATTTACATAACCATATTTATAAGAGTTTCTTGTTGAATATGCGCCGAACCACATGTCTCCTGTCGTCTCATCATATGTGAGACAGTTATATTGATTATAGGCAGAATATATATCGGCTGCGTCAAGAATTTTCCATCCCTCGTCAGTGAACTGTTGCAGCAAGTTATCCGAACCAACCCAAAGTCCGTTTCCATATGCGAGAGCCGAAACATTGACAATTTCCTCTGCCCCGGTTTTGATAGCGTTGAACATCCCATTTTCGAATTTTGCTACGCCTGCGTTATCTCTTGCTCCGACTGTCACCTCATTTTCCGGAGATAAGGCAAGAGCAGAAAGATTCTTGAAGGCATCAGAGCTGAATAGGCTGGAATTTCCGGTCTGTTTATCATATTTGACAAGACCGTTTGCAGTCGCAATCCATACTTCAGACTCACTTACCGTCATATCTCTGTAAACCGTTGTGTCGAGATCTTCATCGGCGACCGGATTCAGGTTGACCACCGGGATATTGGTGATACCGGGTGTAGGTTCTGAGAATTTATTATCTTTGAATTCGAATAGTCCGCCATATAGCATCATGACCCAGACCTTGTCACCGTCAGCCACCAGACCATAGATGAAGTCTGAAGATGCTTCGGAAAGGTCGCATGTGAACGCCCGGTAATCATGACCGTCGTATTGAACAATGGTCTTTTTTGAGGAGAACCAGACTTTTTCATTGTTGCCGGTCACTGCGGTGCATGCCTCATCCAAATCTTCAACTGCATGTTCAAGCGGCGATATGACATTGTCTTTGCAGATGTACATGCCGTTGTCAGTGGCGATATAAAGTATTCCGTCAGGGGTACAATACAACCGATTGACAGATGCTTTGAAATCATCTAAGAAAAATATCTTGCCTTTTCCATTAATATATCCAATAGAACTTTTCCTGGCTCCGCTTGCGCCAAACCATATTCTATTCCGTTGCGCGTCATATGCAAAAGCATTGAAAGAGTGTATACTCGAGAAGAGGTCAGGACAGTCGAATATTTTCCATGTTTCATCGTACTTATGCAGTATAGAGGTGGCCAAGCCAATCCATAACCCGTCGGCCAATGCGAGGGAGGATACATACGATATATCGTCCAGCCCGATTGAAAGGGAGTTGAAAGATTTCCCGTCAAATTCTGCAACACCGCCTTGTCCGTAACTGCCGACAACAACATTGTCGTCGGGTGTTGCTACCACTGAGAAAAGGTCAGAGAAGGTTCTTGATGCGAATTTCTCTGATGTTCCTGATACTTTGTCATACTTCTCCAAGCCATCAGAGGTGGCTAACCATACAGCATTATTGCTTACGGCAATATCGCGGTATATGACAGGAGAGCTGGCCCGGACATTGTTGAAGCCGGCAACGGCTGACAAAATGACTGCCGATAGTAATATTAGTATTTTTTTCATATTTGGGTGTATTTGGTTTTAATATTTGTTGATAGGGAAATTGTTACAGGTTTTTATACTATATAAAGACTTTTTTTACTCTCAGGCATCCGTTTATAAGGCATCTTATAAGATATGTTCCCGGATTCAATGGCTTGGATGTGAAGTTATAATTTCCTGCCTCTGTTGTATGTGTACCTTTAATCTCGTCGATATTGTTGCAGTCTAAATCAAGGACATCGATAAATACTGAAGAGTTTCTGTCAAGAGTCAGATCTACCATAACTTGATTTCCTGAAACATGGACGCTGTATTGCGAATTCTCATCTGGAATATCGTTGTATTGTGCCGGTGCGCTATGGTTGGGGTATCTTTGTGACGATTCTGGAAGCATCTGCTTCAGCAATAATTTCAGATTTGAACAATTTGTTCGGATAATCTTACGCCCTTTCTCGTCATAATCATGCATGTTATTGATTTGATGAATGGCTCGCATCTTTGCGGTGTTCTGGGAATTATTCGTTATAATAAGATCTTCAAACAAATACATGGCTGAATTTATTCCTTTATTAATTTTGTCATATATAAGGAACAGACAAGCAGGATTGGATATGCATCTCTGGAGAATGGCTTGATATACCGGGGTGTTTTGAATTGATTCCTTCGTATTCAAAAATGAATTATCCCACATATCTTGCCATTTGTCATAGAGGGAATTGAAATCGTTATAAGCGGATTGTGTCATTGCAGATATTTCAGCCGAAATATAGTGTTCTTGATACTCAGACAAAACAGGGTTATCCATTATGGCTACATCGTTCGCAATCGCTTCTTCAAGACTGATTTTTTCACCATTTTCATCAATTGGGACATAGTGATGTACGACCCGTCCATATGTGTCGCATGTTAAAGCGTTCCTTGGATGGAATATTCTGTAATCAGAACCAAGTTTACTTTCCCAATCATATCCGTGTAAATTCGAATCAGAAGTCTTGTTTATGGAGGCATGTGTATAGACGTATGTAGGAGCATCTCCGGTTGCCCATAAATCGATACCGCTGTTTAAGTCGTCATCTACTCGTGAACTCCGTATATAGCGTGTACATCCAGGATATCTTTCTGAATAATAATAATTGTCATACGCATCCAAAGCTGTTCCGCCTGGAACATAATATGGGGATGAGGGGCGGTCGGGGACAATCCGATCGGAACAAATGCCTCCAGTCCAAGCAAAGCAATTGTAGACGCCTGTTCTGGGTGCAGAGATGAGCGCATCGTCAGACTTCAAGTTTTTGAATGGGAAATCTATGCTGACAGCAGTACCGCTTATAAAAGAATTATTAGCGCTGACATAGAACGGTTTGCAGCCTATGTAAAGTTCGCCTCTTCCAATGGGATCGAATGATCTGGCAGAGGATACCAAGATTTTATTAATGCGGGAGGGAGACAAATCTTTAATTCTTGCATTTTTCTTCCAATCGAAGTCTCCGCTTGATTCATAGTCATCATTAAACGCATATACAAAACCGTCATATGTGCCTCCCATGTTGACCCATAAAACAGGATCGCTTTCAGAATTAGCTGTGAATATATTATAGGATTTGGTAGTAAATTTGAAATCACCCGAAACTCCCATGGTGCACATAGGGACATTCTCATAAGACATGATGTCGTTTATGTTTAAATTGCATAAACCTGTCGAACCATTTTTGAACGGTCTTACCTTTACATAATATATTCCGCTTGCCGGAATGGCGATTGATATCTGTGCAATGCCGTCATCATCGGACAGCTTGACCCATGAGTGTTTTTCGGGTGCAGTCGAACTGAATATTTCCATAAAATGAGAGATATTCCCCCTTGTGGAGGAAGTGCACGTGATCTGTTGTCCTTCCTTGAAATATGCAGTAGTGTAGAACGTATATCCGAACCATGGTATGTTTCGGTAATAGTAGTCGTATGGAATCTGTGTCGTTGTTGACAAATCGGTACCAGTGATAAGGGTCGCGGTGTCTTTCGGCTGGGTTATTGCACCCGAACTGATTCCTGGTAATTTCAAGGAGGCATTTCTTTCGATAAGAGTTATGTAGTTGTCATATTTGGTTGGTGATGTGCTATTACGCGTTATTGTCGATTTGGCAGATATTAACTCTACAAATTCAACATTCGGGATGGCAGGTAGAGATGATTTTACCGAAATATTGTGCTTCCCTTGGGTGGCAGAGATAGGATTGCTGGACAAGAGATAGCCCCATCCGGTTTTCTGCGGGGAAATGCTGTCGGTAAGTCTTTTACCATCGACTTCAATAGTATACGATTGAAGTTGGCCGTTACTGAGTTTTGCCGGGCATTGCCATAGTTGCAGAAAATACGTGCCGGCTTCTTTCACTTCCACTTCGAAAGAAATTTCACCGGAGGTTGCATCGGCATAGGTACTTGTCATTTTGCACAGTTCATTTGCGTTTGCTGCCATTGGGATGAGGATAGCAAGAATCAGTTGGATAATTAGCCTTTTCATCTTGTTTGATTTTAAAGTTAAACATAAAAAATCTTTTACGCCGTAAAGATATGCTAATAAATTTTAAAAAGCAAATAAATTTTAAAATATTTTATTGTTTTGCTGAAATTTATTGAAAAATGATGTTGGACGGAGAATAATTTGTGCGTTTTGTTAAGTGGTGGGTGCTTTGACGGTAGTGCCTAAAACAGTATCCTGTAACTTAAATTCTGAAGCCTGAAGTCTGAAGGCTGAAGCCTAAAATCTGTACGGCCGCGGCATGCCGCGACCCTACAAAAGTCGCTGTATGCCGCGCCTAACGCCTAATGCCTAATGCCTAAGACTTCACTGTGGGTGGTGAGGAAGTTGGTGATGGTGGTGGTGATCTGGCGGCGGTCTTCGAGTTGGTCGCCGGGGAAGCGGATGGCGGCGCGGGTGTAGTGGGGAAGGCGCGCGGCGAGTCCTTCGGCAATGGCGACGCGGATTTCTTCGGGCGATTTGCCGGCCATCAGCGGTCGGCGGGAACTGTTGGCTATGAGGCGTTGGGCTATTCGCTCGGGCGATGCCTCAAGGAAGAGGGTCGTGCCGTTGGCAAGCATCCAGTCCATGTTGCCGTTGAAGCAGGGGGTGCCTCCGCCGCAAGCCACTATGACATTCTCGAACGCCCCCGCCTCGCGGAGCATGGCGCTCTCCATACGGCGGAATTCCTCCTCGCCTTTCTCGGCGAAAATCCGGCTGATCGACATGCGGAAGCGTTGCTCGATGTAGAAGTCAAGGTCTATGAACTCCCGGCCTGTGGCGCGGGCGAGCGCACGGCCGAATGTAGTCTTGCCGCAGGCCATGTAACCGATTATGAAGAGGGGAGGAGTCATAGGCGTTAGGTTTTAGGTGTTAGGTTTTAGATTTTAGGCTTTAGGTTTTAGGGTTTAGGGTTTAGATTTTGGGTGGTGGGGTGGGTTAGAGGAGGTTGCGGAGGACTGTCCAGAGGAGGAGGGAGAGGGTTATGGCCGCAATCATGAGCGGGGAGTTCAGCCATGCGTAGAGACGTGGGTATCTGGCGCGCAGGGCTGCCGAGCAGAGCATGAGGACGAGGAGGGGTGCCGCACAGATTATGAATGCGTTGGCATGCCATGCGGCGGCGAAGTCGCCATGGAGCAACGCGTGGAGCATACGCTGGCTGCCGCAACCGGGGCAGTCGTAGCCGGTAATCTCGTGAAACGCGCATTTCGGAACCCAGCGGCTTGCCGACGGGTCAACGAAAAAGTACACCGCCGCAACAGCCACGATGATGACCGGCACGGCAATGACTTTGAGAGAGAGGGAACGCATCGTCATGAGGGCATGAGCAGCGAGAGCGGCATATAGAGCGCGTTGACTATGATGCCGAGCACGATTGAGGCTATAATCCACATCTCGGTGCGCTCAGAAGCCTTTCGGGCACCCTCGTAATCGCGTGCGAAATATTTTGAGCTGACCTGCGAGCTGAAGATGATGGCGACCACTCCTGCCGGTAGACAACAGCATATTGTCGAGAGGATTGCCCAGATCATGAAAGTCGGGGGCATAGGGGGCTGCGGAGTGTTGGGAGGGAGCTGTGTATCGGGCGACATTACATACATGGGCGGCGGAGTCTGGCTGCGTGCGCGGCCATATTCTTCCGGTTGCGGTGAACCCGGAATCTCCTCCGGCCGAGGCATGTCGGCACGCTCCGGGTCGAAGTCCATGCCTAATTTCTCGGCCCATTCCTCTTCGACGCGCGGGCGGTTTTCTGTCTGTTCCCCGGCATTTTCATCGGGGCGTGCATCCTTGTCCGGATCTATTTCATGGCCGTTTACCGGCTCTTTCTTCTCCTCCTCTTCCATAGTGGTTCAGTTTATAGTTTAACGTATCTCCCGTTTGCATGGTTAGACCTGCTGCATATCCACGAGGTGCTTGTACATGCCGTTGCGGTCGAGCAGTTCCTCGTGTGTGCCGAGCTCGACAATCTCGCCCTCGTGCAGCACGCAGATCTTATCGGCGTTGACAATGGTCGAAAGACGGTGGGCGATGACGATTGTGGTGCGGTCCTTCATCAGGTTTTCGAGAGCTTCCTGCACGAGACGTTCGCTCTCGGTGTCGAGTGCGGAAGTCGCCTCGTCGAGAATCAGGATTGCCGGATTCTTCAGGATTGCACGCGCTATGCTGATCCGCTGGCGCTGACCACCCGACAGACGGCATCCACGGTCGCCGATCATGGTGTCGTAACCGGCTTCGGTCTCCATGATGAAATCATGGGCGTTGGCTATGCGGGCCGCTTCCTCGACCTGCTTGCGTGTCGCGCCCTCCACGCCGAATGCTATATTGTTGAAAATCGAGTCGTTGAACAGGATTGCCTCCTGGTTCACGTTGCCCATGAGCGAGCGTAGCTCCTTGACCCGGAGGTCGCGGACGTTGATGCCGTCAACAAGAATCTCACCCTGTTCTATGTCCCAGAAGCGGGGTATGAGATCAACGAGCGTGGACTTGCCCGAACCGGACTGGCCGACAATCGCCACCGTCTCACCCGGATTGACCTCAAGATTGATGTCCTTGAGGACATTGCGGTCGGGAGAGTATCCGAAAGTCACGTTGCGTAACGATACGCTGCTCTTCGCCTTGTCGCTCTTGGCCAGCTGATGCGGATGCTCAGGATCGGTTATCGGGTTGACAGCGTTGAGAATCTTGTCGATGCGGTCCTTGGCAGCCATACCCTTGCGGACAGTGTAGGAAGTCTTTGAGAGGTCTTTGGCCGGGTTGATCATGCTGTAGAACATGACCATATAGTAAATGAACGTCGGGCCGTCGATGTCGGAATTGTTCGAGAGGATAAGACTTCCGCCGAACCAGAGAATGATGGCCACCGCCGTTGTGCCGAGGAACTCGCTCATGGGGTGGGCGAGGGCCGTGCGGCGGCTCACACTGTTGTTTATGCGGTAGAAGTCCTGAGTCTGACGTGCGAAACGCTGTTCCATCATCTTCTCGGCGTTGAACGCCTTGATGATGCGCAGACCGCCGATGGTCTCCTCGGCGTTAGAGAGAATCTCACCCCACTTGTTCTGCGAGGCGAGCGACTTGGCCTTCAGCTTCTTGCCGACCGCGCCCATAATGCCGCCGATGAAAGGGAGCATGATGAAGACGAAGATTGTCAGCTTCCAGCTGATGACAATCATCATGCCGAGACATGCGATGATCATGATGGGGTACTTCACCAGAGAGAAGAGACTGGCCATGACTGAGTTCTGGACTTCCTGCACGTCGCCCGACAGACGGGCCATTATGTCGCCCTTGCGCTCCGAGGTGAAGAACCCGATCGGGAGCGAGACAATCTTGTCGTACATCTCGCGGCGGATGTCGCGCACCACTCCGTTCTGGAGCGGTATGGTGAAGAACTCGCTGAGATATGCGGTCATTACCTTCAGCAGACATGTTATGACCAGGGCCACGCCGAGGAAAGCGAGAGTGAACGACGCTCCACGCTGCGCTATCATCTGCGACATGAACCAATAGAAATTATTGACCAGCACGTCCTTGAACGAAGCAGAACCCAATTCCATATACTCGTAGGTCGTGCCGTCGAGGCCGAAGAGCATCTGGAGAATAGGGATTATGAACGCGAACGAGAAGAGAGTGAAGAAAGCCGTCAGGAAATTGAAGAGTATACTGAGGGCGATGTCGCGCTTGTAGGGCGACGCATATCTTTTGAGAAAAACGAGAAGTTCCTTCATCTATAAGAGTCTGAGGTTACTGATTGGAACGGAATTCGTCGGGGCGTAATCCCGTTCCATCTGCAAAGTTAATGAAACTTCCCGAAAAAACAGCCTTTGCCTTCGAAAAAACGCTCATGTCGAGGTGGGTCAGAGGGAGGTGTGGCCGGTGACAAGGAGAATGACCGAGACGACGGCGGCGATAGATATTACTCCCAGAACGCAGCGGTCGGTGAGAGTCAGCGTGCCGCAGTTTTTCTCGCGGAGCACTTTGAGGTAGAAGCCGGTGCCGGGCAAGTAGAAGAGCGATGTGAGCAGGAAGATGTCGAGTCCGCCGGCATAGATCATCCATGCGCAGAAGATGGTGCAGGCCGCGCCCGTGAGCCGGAAACGCATGTTGCGGCGTGCAGAGATGCTGCCGAGAGAGCGTTGCCCGACAGTGGATTTCCACAGATACAGACCGCTCATGAGATAGGCCGGAAGTATCATCATGCCCGTTATGCTCAGAGCGGCCATATAGACATCGTGGGCAGTTACGACTACTACGAGGAAGAGCTGCATTATCACGCTCGAAACCATCAGTCCGAAAGCGGGCATGCCGTGACGGTTAAGCTTCAGGAAACGTCGAGGAAAGACCCCTGCTCCGGCAGCCCCGTATGGCACTTCGGCGCAGACCAGGGTCCATGACACCCATCCGCCGAGCAGCGACACGATGACCGATACAATCACGAAATAGTATGCCCATTCACCGCAGGCATCCCTGAGCACATATGCCACAGAGGGGTTGTCGAGTCCGGCGAGAGCGGCACGGTTCATCACTCCGAAACTCATGAGCGAGACAAGGATGTAGAGCAGCCAGGCGATGAAGAAGCCGGTCACACCGGCCTTGCCGACATCGGTCTGACGGCGTGCGCGCGACGACATCATGACCGCACCCTCTATGCCGATGAAGCACCAGAGAGTGACGAGCATCGTGCTCTTTATCTGGTCGCCGAGACCCCCGAGGTCGCCCGAAACCTGCCAGAATCCGGCAGTGAACAGACCGAGCTTGATATTGATTGCGAGGAGCACCACAATCAGGACTATGGCGGCCACCTTGATGATGGCGAGCGCGGAGCTCATCAGCTTGGCCGTGCGTATGCCACGGCACACGATGAAATACATCAGCCAGATGAAGAACGTGCCCGACAGCACCTCCGACCACGGGTTGTTGATCATGGCCGGGAAGAAGGCGCCGAACGAGTCGTTGAGCATCACGGCATAAGCTATGTTGGAGAAAGCGGTGCAGAGCCAGTAGCCCCACGCCACGTTGAAGCCCGCGTAGTCGCCCCATCCGGCGCGTGCATACTGGTATATGCCGGCCTTGAGGTCAGGGCGACGGTCAGCGAGGGTCTTGAACGTCGCCACGAGCAGCAGCATGCCGACGGCGGTTATCAGCCACGATACGAGCACCGCGCCGGCCGAAGCGCCGGCGGCCATATTCTGCGGGATATTGTAGATGCCGGCACCCACCATCATGCCGAACACGATTCCGGTCAGTCCCCAGAATCCAAGTTGCGATGAATTTTTCAAATAGAACGAAGTAAAAATGCTATTATAATAACGCGCGGAATGAGAGATAGATTATACTGTGAAGGCTAAAATAATATTAAGGCCCCGTTTCATAAAAAATAACGGGGCCTAAAGCGCGGCACCCATTTCGCAAGGGATGCCGCGCACCTACTATGTATCAACTGTAACTTAGATCATTATCTGATCGCTATTTTGCGTGAGCTGTCGCCCCGGCGGACTATGTAGAGGCCCGGAGCGAGGCCGTCGGTATTGTCGGCCACCTTGATTCCCTGGAGGGTATATACCTCGCAGGCCGCGGATGGGGTGGAGTCGGTCAGCGCGGCGACTTCCGATTCGATTCCCTTGAGCTTGACGCGCAGGGCCTCGATCTGCGGCTCGGTCAGGTAACCGTTGTTGACGAAATAGTCGGACATAGCCTGCTGAAGGTCGGGAACCCCGTTGATATCCTCCACGCCGAGCAGCTTCTGGAAACCATATTGCAGCAGGTGGTAGTCTCGGAATTCCTGTGTTCCCATCCTGTTGGAGAGCTGATAGTCGGCGGCAATCTCATTCCAGGTGGCGCCGCATAGAGCGCCGAGGGTGCCGGAGAACGCTCCGGTGCGGTCGGTGCCGATACGGCAATGGATCTGGAACGGACCCGGGTGAGAGTCGTCGATGATAAACTCCACCACTTCCTTCATCCAGTTTCCGAACTTGCCGTTGTCGGGCGAATAGTAAACCTCGTTGTAGGTCGGTACAGAGTTCCCGGCACCGACGTAGAGAACGTTGCCGTTGCGGATAATCTCCTCGTAATATTCCGGAATCGTCTCCTTGTATGGAGTGCCGGCAATGGTGAACGACTGAAGGTTCCTCTCCTCGTTCTCCGACAGGCATATGTCGCAGGTGATACCCTTCGCGGTAGCGAGTTCAACCACATATTTCATGCGGTATGGTTCGGTGGCGTTCGTGTTCTTCGTGATCTTGTAGGGGTGATAAGAACGGAAAAGATTGGCGGTTCCCGGCACTCGCCTGAAGTTCGATATGGCCTCCTGCCCTTCGGTGGTGGTCAGGTCGAAATCAGAGAGCTTCTTGATTATGTTGGCCGTGCGGCTGTTCTCCTTGATGGTCTCGAAATCATCGTCGTCGAACACCACGATATTGTTCTTGTCACCGTTGAGGAAGACATATCCCTCGGGAATGAACGACTTCGAGCCTCCGTTGAGGTAATTCGAGCCGTTGGTCACAAACTTGAATTCAGGCTGCCCGCTGTTGCCCGGCACCTTCACCTGGGCATAGCTCAGGGTGACATACCAGAAGTTCCGCTCGCTGTCGAAGGTCATCTGGTAGGCCGGATTTGATTTCCAGCCGTTGAAGGAGCCGAGCACCTCTATTTTCGATATGCCCGAGACTTTCCAGAGAGAATTGTCCATGATGAAAGTCAGGGTTTTCTCCTGCGGATTGTCGATGAAGCACTTGGCGCGTTCGGCGTCGGTCGGGTTTACCGACGCCATGGCAGGCAGCGCGAGAGCGCATGCCACCATGGTTGTCATTATTGTTTTCATAAGAATGAATCAGGTTATTTCACGATAAGTTTGTCGGTGTGGCGTCCGTCGGCTGTCGAGACAGCCACGATATATGCACCGCTGCCGAAACCGGCTACATTGACCGTTGCGGTCAGGCCCGCAGCCGGAGCGTCGTATACACGGGCTCCACCGGCCGAGAAGATCTCGATATGCTCGATTGGAGATTCAGATGTCACGGTCACGGTCTCGACCGCAGGATTGGGAGAGAGGGTGATTGAAGCGTGCTGACCGGAGATATTGTCAACGACCGAGGTGAGGGCAGTCTCCTCGAATCCGAAAGGCTGCGTGGCTGTCTCGCCGCTGTCGTTCTTGAGGAGAGCGCGGACATAAGAGCCTCTGAAGCCGGTGTAGTCGAACGTGCGGCCCATGCCGACAACCGTGCTCTTGCGCTTGCCCGATGCTGCTCCCGTGGGGATGTCGGTTCCGGAAATCCAATAAATCTCAGGTGCATCGGTGTCGATGGTGATCGTGTGGGCGTCGCTGTCGGTGGTTATCGAATTGATCCGCGGCGCGAGAGCCTGGCCTGAGCCGTTGTATTCATATGAGAAATACTCGTGGCCACCCTGCATGGCCTCTTTCAGGGCATCGACAGTGAACTCAGGCATGAGCATGAACTGGTAATTGCGGAAATACTGTTCGGCGGTATGGGTGTCGTCGCATGAGTAACCCCAGACCGGGCGGGATGGCATTGTGATAGAGAGAATCTGGTCCCAGAGAATGCGGTCGTTCGGACGGCGGTTGCCCTGGTTATAGACCTCAAGACCTATCAGACTGGCGTAAGTCTGGAAATTCCGGGCGTGCCATTCGGGTGAGTTCTTCGCTCCGGCAGCATAGTTGGTGTCGATGTTCCAGTACTGTCCCGGATGGTTGATAATTTGCAGGCCGCCGATTTTCTCAGTATACGCGTAAGATTCCTGCAACGAAGCGAATTCCTGACCCTTGCGGCCGGTAAAGAAATCATTGTGATGATTGAACTCGCCCCCTGTCGATTCGTTCCAGCTGTTGGAATTGTCCTTGCTCAGCTCGACGCCCGGAATAGCCATCATGCCGAGAGCCTCAGGGTCGCGAGCCTCCGCCCCGCGGTTGTAGAGGTCGAAGAGGTTCCACGGGTAAGGATTTGCGTCATGGTCAGTGAGAGCGAGAATCTTGTAATCGGCTGCCGCATAAGCATCGACCACATAATCAGTGTTGAACTTGGTGTCGAACGACTGGGAGGTATGCGTGTGGAAATTAGCCTTGTAACGGCCTGTGTTGGCCCAGTCTATTCCGGAGTAGGCATTGACTGTAAGAGTTTTCTGCACGTCGGAGGCTGAGGGAGACAACACTTTGATGCAGATTGAGCCTACATCCTCGCGCGAGGCTGTGCCGTTGGCGGCGTCGAGCGAGAGGGTATAGATTCCGGCCTTGAGCGAAGAGAGTGTGGCCTCCCATGTGTTGTCGTCAACCTGAGTCAGAGTGACCGCGCTTTCAGTGCCGTAATTCAGGCTCGAAGTCATTGTAGGTGTGCAGCCGCTACCCTCGGTGAGACGCACGGTGATTTTCGATGATTTGCCGGTTGTAGTCACCGAAGGTACTGCCGTGAACGCGCTCACCACATCTTTAGGCACGGTCGCGCCCCATTTTGTCTCGGTAACCTTGACAGCGTTGGTCGTGAAGTCGTAGAGCAGGGTAGCCTCGATGCAGTTCTCGGCCACGCTGTACACGCCTGTGATCTCGCCCATGTCGCTTTCGGAGTTGACGCTGCCGTAGTGAATGGTGAAAGTCTTGTCATTGCCGGGGAACGTCACCGTTGCGTCGGCGGTATAGTCCGGGTTAGGAGTCATTGTGAAATTACCCTCGGCCGTGTAGACCTTGAAGCCACCCGACGACACCGACTTGCTGTCGAGAGCCTCGCCGTCGCGCACGGTGACACGCATCCAACTGTCTTTGGTCTTCTTGGTAGAGAACGAAACGTTCTTGACCGCCTCGCTGAGGAAAGTGCTTGTGCCGTCGTCGTTGAGGCGTGCCACGTTCCAATAGACCACCTTGTTGGTTACCGACTTCGGTATAAGCTTGATGGCCACCTGTGCCGGCACTACCTCAAGATTGGTCTGTACATAATTGTCAATCAGGGAGAACTTGACCGAAGAATCGAGTGCCACCGAGGTGCTTCCCTCCTTGTAGTAGAACTGATATTCGGAGGCTGCGAAGTCGGCTGCCTTTGCCGGTGCGCGAAGGGCGCGTTCGGCGACATAGGCCGGTAGAGTCAGATTGTCGTCAACACCCGGAGATGGGTCGGCAAATGATGGGTAGAGCATGTGGAACTCCTCGCGCCATGAGTTGTCGTCATGCCAGCCGCCCTCGAAGCGTGTCACGGAGGCTGAGGGCCCGACGGCGGCGGCAAGAGCCTTGGCATCGTCGGCTATCACATGCTCCTCCAGGCTGCCGTAGCATATGCGCATAGAGGGGGCGGCTCCGGAGTTTGCGGCCATTTCCACCAGCTCATCCTGATTGAGCATAAGGAGCGGTGACATCGATACGCAGTTGCCGAAAACGTCAGGGTGTGAGAGCGATGCGTAGATGCTCAGCAGGCCTCCGAGATCGGCGCCGAGAATGGTTGTCGAGGCAGCATCGGTGCGCGTGCGGTAATTTGAGTTTACATAACCGACAACCTTGTCGATGAACTCGCCGATGAATTTTTCAGAAGCTCCGCTGCCCATGAAATCGGGATGGGGGAATGGAATGGACTCGGCCACGAATGTATAGAGACCAACAAGAATACATCCCTCCTTGCCGTCGGCATGGTGGGTCGCGGCTGAGCCGTGGGCGTTCCATGAGTCGTCGCCGAAGAAATCGTCGCCGGCATCAACATCGCTGCCTGCGTCGGCATAGCGTTGCTGCACGCCAACCATGTAGACCACCGGATAATCCTTGCCGCTCGTCTCGTAGTCGGGCGGGAGGCTTATCCGCAACTTGCGGGTATAGCCGTCGATGTTTATTGTGGTCTCGATCAGGTCAGGGTTATAAGATGCCGCCCAGCTCCCCACGACATCCGGGTTGCCGACAGATGTGCGGTTGCTGACCTCGCCGCCGCTGCTTGTCTTCTCGACATACTTCCAGTCGGGACCGCAGAGGTATTTGTAGCCCTCTTTCATTTGCGCTTCCGACACATCGGGAAGGTCGACGGTGAACATACGGTCGCCGGCAGGCTGGAGGCGCACCGTTCCGGTGGTGGCCCAGTTGTTGAACTTGCCGGACACATAACATGCACGCGTCCCTTCGGGCACCTTCACGTTCAGAGTGACCGCACCGGCAGTCAGAGAGCCGGCAAGAGCGAGCATGAGCAGAGTTTTTTTAAGCTCCATGATAAAAAATTTTAGTTGGTGTTTCGCCGCAAATTTATAATCGTGGAGCGGGGCGGGTCAATAGCGGTTAGAGCTGTAAAGTAGATTTCGAAAAGGGATATATTATTGAATGTCAGTGATGTATGAAAAATAAGGACAGGTATAAAAGTAGAAAATATTTTGGCTCGGTTAGGTGCTTTTCAGCCGAGCGGAGTGGCGATATATGTGTCGGTTTCCTCTTTGGAGAGGTTGAGTGAGTTTCTGATGGCGAACTTATAATTGTAGACAGTCTGAGGTGTGTAATGCAACAGCTCGGCTATGCGTGAGCTGCGTGTTATTCCGATCTTCATAAGAGCCAGCACGCGCAGTTCCGAAGTGAGCGAGGCAGCGTCGGGGGCAACCTTGCATGCGTCGCGGGCCAGGCTGTTGTATTCAGTAAGGAACTCGGGATAAAGGCGGAGGAAGATAGTGTCGAAACGTGCGTACAGTTCCTTCAGCTCAGAGCTTTCGGATGCTTCAGATTCGACAATGCGTTTTATGCCCCGGTAATTAGAGGAAGAAACCAGAGCGAGAATCCGGGTGCGGAATACCTCCATGCGGCTTATGTAGCCGCTGTGGGCATCGAATACTTCGGTGATGAACCTGACCTTCTCGCGGTTGGATTCGCGCAGTCGGTTGTTTGATTCCTCCAGTTCGCGGTTGGTGCGGTTAAGACGCTGCGACACATCGCGGATGGTGCGCACGCGCCGCCATGCCACACGCAGGGAGATAGCCAGAGTCACAGCCAGCAATGTGATGATTGCGAACAGAATCCAGAGAGTGCGGATACGGTCGCGTTCGCTCTCATGATACTGGGCGTCTATCACCGGAATCAGTTCAAGAATCTCATGCGTTCTTGATTTTGCATTGCAGAGTCGCGCATCCTCAAGAGCGCATCGTATATAGTTGTAGGCCCGTTCCGAGTCGCCACGTTGGTTCAGCAGCAGAGCAAGGTCGGAGAGTGCCGTGTAGTCACGGATTCCATCGGAGAGGTCGAGAATGGCGGCGCGGGCAAGGCATCGTATTTCGGCATCGGTCTCATGCAGGGCATGGTGAGCCAATGCCTCCTGTCCAAGCATGGCCGCGCTTTCCTTGAAGTCAGGGCGGCTGGCGGCCTGAGCTATTACCTGAAGAGCCTCGGCAGGATGTCCGGCCGAGTTGAGTTGCGCCGCCTTGAGGTACAGATAGTCGCCATCTTCTTCGGAGGTAAGACTCAGTGTCGAGTCGAGGTATGCTTTCTCCAGCTTCTCATAGGCGAGGCGGTTGGACTGTATACCCTCAGACTTGGCCATGCGGTCGTAGGTGATGCCATAGACAGTATAGAGGTACTTCCGGTGGTAGCGTTCCATGCCGCTGCGGGGGAGCGAATCGAGAATCTCAAGAGCCTGGTAATAGTCCCCGGCGAGCGAGAAGCTCTCCGCAAGATTGAGATGTGCCGAGAGTATGCGGGAGTCATCCTGCATCTTGCGGGCTGTTTCCAGTCGGCGCGCGGCCACCCATCGGGCGGAGTCGCCCATATATGATCGGTAATGGCTGTAAAGGCTGCGGTAGATATTGTAACGGTCGCGGTCGCTGGTGGCCTTGGCGAGATTGCGGCGAGATTCGGTGATCATATCCTTGCGCCGTTTCGAGAAAGCCTCCTTTTGAGCAATCACGCCGTCAAGCTCATGCAGGAGCGAGTCTGCTACCGAGGCACCCGCAGCAGCGGACACCCCGACGAGCAACGAAACAACCAGGGAAATCAACTTCAATCTCATGCCATTAAAACGCAATCATTCCCTCAAAATTGCAGCCTCCGCATCACACCGACAGTTCGAGCTGGTTGCTATGCGACCGGCAACAGCACGGAGCATCTGCATAACATTGTTACGGGTCACTTTGCGCAAGTTTGGAAATTATCATGCAATTGAGCAATGACAATGTGGATATTCAAAAAAAAACGTTATATTTGTAGCATTGATTCATATGTCACACTCACTTATGGGAAATATGGCGCGGCTTCTTTATCCAATCGGCATACAGAACTTCCGGGAAATACGGGAGGGCGGCTATGTGTATGTCGACAAAACAGAGTACATACACCGTCTTGCGACATCAGGCAAATATTATTTCCTGAGCCGCCCCCGGAGATTCGGGAAGTCTCTCCTCCTTTCGACCATAGAGTGTCTTTTCAAAGGTGACCGTCAATTGTTCGATGGGCTTGCAATCTCAGCCTTGTGGCAAGACTGGACACCCGCGCCGGTAATGCATCTCGACCTGACCGGCAGCAATTATAACACTCCCGGATCGCTCCGCACACATCTCGATGATTTTCTAAGCGGGTGGGAGGCGGAATATGGCATTGTACCCAAACATCGTGAGGCTTTGGGTCTGCGGTTCGGCAGGGTCATATCCGAGGTTCACCGGCAGACAGGGCAGCGTGTCGTGATACTTGTCGATGAATATGACAAGCCGTTGCTTGAGACGGCTGACCGTCCGGAGCTTCAGGAGGAATATCGCGGAGACCTGCGGTCTTTCTACAGCAATCTCAAAAGTCAGGACGGGCATATAAGGTTCGCGATGTTGACCGGAGTGACAAAATTCGGTCATCTGAGCATTTTCAGTGACCTCAATAATCTTCATGACATATCGATGGACAGGCACTGTGCCGGGATATGCGGTGTGACCGGCGAGGAACTCAACGTTTATTTTCATGAAGGGGTAGAGGGTTTTGCACGGGCGAACAGACTCGGGGTTTCAGAGGCATATGCCGTGCTCAAGGAGAATTACGACGGTTATCATTTCTCTACTGTCGATTTTACGGATGTGTATAATCCGTTCAGCCTGCTCAATTGTCTCTCCAATCAAATGGCCGGGGCCTATTGGTTCAGGACCGGTACGCCTGCATTTCTCATAAGGATGATGCGGTCTGGTCATCTGGAGTTGCAGACTCTCGGTACATACCGGATTGATGCGGAATCTCTCAGTGATGTCCAGCTTGATTTGAAGAATTACATACCGGTGCTATATCAGAGCGGATACCTCACCATAAAGGAGTATAGCCCGGAGTTTGACATAGTTACGCTCGGCTTTCCGAACAAGGAAGTCACTACCGGCTTTTTCAAGCATCTGTTGGCCATGTATACTCCGTTGACGGAGCAGAAGACCTCGTTTGAGATTTCGCGTTTTGTCATGGACGTTCAGGAAGGGCGTGCTGAGGATTTTATGACACGGTTGCAGAGTCTGTTCGCGGATTTCCAGTATGATGCCTTTGAACTGCGCCGTCTTGAACAGCATTATCAGGATGTCATATACATAGTGATGAAGCTGCTGGGATTTCATGTGCATACGGAATATCGCACGGCAACCGGCCGCATTGATCTTCTGATAACCACTTCCGATTATATCTACATATTTGAGTTCAAGATTGACAAATCGGCACAAGAGGCACTTGAGCAGATTAAAGCGAAAAAGTATCTGCTGCCGTTCAGGGCCGATGGTCGGAAAATAGTGGAGATTGGGGCAAACTTCTCAAGCGCAGCAAGAGGACTTGACTCATGGATAATCAATGAGGAGTGAGTGGTCACTCCGACAGTTCAATCCGGTAGAGATGCGACCGGCATCAGCACGGTTGTAAAACCAATTATGAAACGGAGTTTTTATCTGATATTTATTTCTGATTTTGGTTTTGAACTTTCCTGGAATTTTGTTGGCGGTTGCCAGAACCAATCTGAATCTGTTGAGATATAATATGCGCGGGTATAGTTGCTCCCTATAGGAACCAGAGCCGCAATATAACCTTGTAGGTGTGCGGATTTGCCCTCCGGCTCAGCCTGATTTAACAGGTTGGCAGAGATAATATATAGATTCTTTGCCATGTAATAATCCAGATAATGGTCTTTTGTCTCGTTACTGAGGTTGTTCCAATTGGCATCAGGATTGAGAATCAACGGGAGGTCATGCTGCAAGCGGTACCGCACTTCTCCCGGATGCAGAAGGAGTCCGTTTTCATCAGTGACGTAGGCTGCAAATGTCGGGTCTACCCATATCCATTTGTTTAGAGATTCACTCCATGCAACACAAATGACATGACAATCGTTATCGCTATCCCATTTCTTGGATTCGCACGTCACGTAACGGGCTGGAATGCCTTCTGCGAGTAGAGCTTCTGTCAGCGAAATCGCCAAGGCACGGCAATTGTAGCCGCAACTGTCGCGACGGGCGGAATAATATATATTTTTGAGATTTCTTGGCCCTTCAGGGAAACCGTTGCTGCCGTCATGACGAATGTTGTCATGTACCCAATACAGCAGATTCTTGATTTTACTGATGTCGTTTCCATTTCCGGCTATGCTGTCGAGGTTGAAATGACGACGGGTCTCAGTCAACATTGAGTCAGAGGGCAACACGTAGGTGAATTGCGGTTTATGAATCGAGTCGGTGGCATAGGAAGGCGATTCTTTCAGTATATCGAGCATCGACTTGACATCATCTCCATGATTCCATGCGAAAGCCATTGCCGATTTAAGAGAATCAGAAGAAGCTGTGCAACCAATGGAGTCGAGAACGGGAGCCAACGCACGGGCAGCATCATAGGCACATCCTCGCATCCATTTATTGTCACCTGTTGCTGTCAGTACCTGTGATTGCCATTTTTCCAGTTGCTTCAGCTGCTCTATAATATGAGGATTGCTTCTGATGACATTTATGTCTGCCGGAGGAGTGAGGCTATCGTATCTGGCGGTTATCAGAGCCCCGTTAATGGTGTAATTTTTGAACTTGGGTGTCTTTTCATCGGGAAACGAACCGAGTCCAAAATTGACAACAACCCCATTGAAGACAACGCTGTCAAGTTGTGGGCAATCATATTTAAAGCCGGGGCCACCGGTGCTTGAAACCGGCCCATTAAACACAACTTTTCGTAATTTGGGACAATGCCCGACAAACCAGCAGTCAAAATGACCGACAAGACCATTGACAACAATTTCTTCAAGGTTTTTCATTCCTCCGAAGGCCCCACCCGGTATGTAGTCAACATTGTTCAGTGTCACTTTGCGCAAGTTCGGAAAATCATAGTCGCCGAGCTCAACGAAAGTACCCATATCGGGGAAAGTTATTTCTTCCGCATCTCTATCGAAACACAGTGAATCCGGGAATACGGGTATGCCATCCCGGATTTGCCCCTCGATGTAACCCGGATTTTTAATTTCTACCGTCTCGGCTAATACCGAGATGCCTAAGATAGCAGAAGCGAGGAATATAAAGATATTTTTCATCAGTCTTGTGTTTATGGTTAGTACTTTATGTGGAACTCTCCGAGAATTCTGTTTTTATGAAGTTCTAAACTAATTCAACTTTACTGGCGGTTTGCCCTGGGGCAATGGCTCGTTATAAGCAGCCGCCGGTGTGCGGTCCGATGTCTGCGGCGGCTTATTGTTGGCAAAGATAGTAAATAAATCTTATATTCCAACAATTTGTGTTAAAATTTAAATTTTTGCAAGTAAAATAGTTTTTTGGCTGAAATGATTTATTGCGGTTGTAGGGACGCACGGTTCGTGCGTCCGGGTTAGAGAGTTGATAAACGGTAGAATGATATGTTGGTACGTGAACGGATAGGATTGGTATATGTGAGCGAATGGGCTTGTTATGCGTTAACGGATAGGAACAGGCGGACGCACGGGCCGTGCGTCCCTACAAGTGGGGTGTTGAAACCGGGGTGGGGTCAGAGGTGGGAGAGCATTTTTTCGGCTTGGTCGCCCCAGTGGGCCATGAACTCGGCGCGGGTGCGCTTCCAGCGGCGGTGACTCCAGAGCCAGTATTGGGGGGCTTCCTCTATGTTGGCCTCAAGCATTGATAAGTAACGGCGCGTCAGCTCGAATGTCGGCTCTTTCTTGGGCGTGGTGGTCAGAGGCACGAAACGGAGTACGTATTCTCCACGCTTCGGACGCGACATGTGGCAGAACAGTACCTCGGAGTCGAGAAACTTGGCTATGCGCTCCGGTCCCGTGTAAACTCCGGTGTCATGATTCAGGAAATCGAGAAAGAGGTGCAGCTCAAGACCCGGGCACTGGTCGGCTATGAATCCGGTGACGGTCGGCACTCCGGCACGCTTCCACTCGATCAGGCTGCGCATGATGTCGGCCATCTCTATGTTGTGCGCCCCGAAGCGGGTGCGTATCTTCATGAACACACGGTCCATCGCCCGGTTGTGCAGCCGGTGGTAGACCTGCGCTGACTCGCAGCCCGGCGCGAAGCGGAGCGGCAGGGAGCTGACCCATTCCCAGTTGCAGTAATGACCTAACAGCAGGGTGACGCTCTGCCCGCGTGCTACGGCCCGGTCAACAAGCTCCACATTCTCCACGCGGAGACGGCGAAGGATTGTCTCGCGGCTCATATGGAGCATCTTGACGGTCTCGAATGCGTAATCGGTCAGAAAAGAATAATACTTGCGCTCGATGACGGCAATCTCGTGAGCCGTCTTCTCCGGAAAGGATGACACAAGATTCTCATGCACCACGCGGCGGCGGTAACGCACCACGTCATGCAGAATCCAGGAGATGAGGTCAGAAATGAAGTAAAGGCCGCGCAACGGTATCAGCGACAGACACCACAGCAGCGCGTAGACGATTCTATATTGCAGATTTTCCAACAGTTTCATGTTTCTTCTTTCCGTAGATGGAGGGGAGGACAATCCACCGCTGCACCACGTAGGCCAGCACACCCCAGCCGGCGGCCACAATCCAGAGCATCAGGTAGTCGCTGCGCACCTGCCAGAGAGCCGCGCCGTTGGCGTTCATCTTGACATAGCCCTCCACGGCCCACGAGGCGGGGAAGATGTCGGAAAGCGCGCGCCATACCGGCGGCATGTCGTAGCGCGGCCAGATAAGGCCCGACAGCAGCAGGAAGATGAGCGATGTCACCACCCAGCTCACGAACACCGACTCACGCTCGGTGACGAAAGCCTGGAACACGAAGCCCACGCCGATGCTGCCCAGCATGAGGGGGATGATGAAGGCAATCTCCTCCCATACGTTTCCCGCCATCGGGAACTTGAACATCAGCGGCACGTAGTGGATCATGTATATGGCCGGAATCAGGAGCAGGGTCATGTAGCAGAGCGCCTGGGCGGTCATTGTCCCGAATACGGAACGTGAATTGTTGTGCGGATTGTATCCGATAAGTGACGATTTCTCGCGCCGCGCGCCTCCGGCCATGCCGAGGGCGAGGATTATGCACTGCTGGAGGATGAGGATTATCACACCCGGCATGATGAACGAGTCGAAGCCGTTGCGGATGTTACCCATCGATACATTGTTGATCGGCAGCAGGTCGCCCGGGGCGATTGTCTCGGCGAGTGGAGCGATGCGGTTCAGGTCCTGCGTGGAGATCTCGCCACCCATCTCCTGCATGACCTCGGTGGCCGCCACGAGGAAACCACGGTAGCGGAGCAGAAGGGTCATGTCGCAGTACATCACCGCCGGTGAAGTCTCGGTGCGGCCCACCTTGCGCTCGAATCCCTCCGGAATCTCAAGGATGGCGAAGCACTTGTGGCTGTCCATGGCGTGACGCGCCTCGCCGAGATTGGCCGCGTAGCCTATGACGCGGGCCTCGTCGCACGCGTCGATGTTGCGAACAAGCTCGCGGCTCAGCGCGGTGCGGTCGTTGTCGATGACCACCATCGGCACCTCCTTCACAAGCTCCGGATTGTATATCAGCGAATAAATCACCGGATATGCAAGCGGCAGGAACGTGATGAACAGAATGATGCCCGGGTCGTGGAGCACGAGCTTGAACTCCCGGCAATAGACCTCGAACAGTCCGCGTATGAAGTTTCTGAATTTTCTCATGACAAGACCTGTTTATGGCGCGTAGACCGGTTTGGCCATGAAACGCTTTATGCGCCACATGACAGTGATTGGAAGAACGATATAGGCGATGTAGGCCACGAACCAGATGCGCGAGTAGAAGATGTCGCGCCCGTTGAGGGCCTGGTCGGCGTATATCAGGAAGTTATAGCGCACCGGCATGAGCCAGCTGAATATGCTCATGGCCGGGTACATGCTCTCCTCCGGGAACGAGAAGGCAGCTATCGAGAAGCTGAGTATGCCCGTCAGCGCGCACACCGACAGCGACAGGCGCAGGTTCGGCAGCAGGCCGAACACGAACACCGCGAAGCCCTGCGCGGCCATGACGAACAGTAGCTCCGACAGGATCATCCAGAGCCACGAGCCCTGCATGGTGAAATGATTGTAACGGTATAGCCATGAGAGCATGAACACCGACATCACCCACCATATCACGGTCTGCGGCAGCAGCTTGGAGTAGACAGCGCGGACAATCGAACCGCGGGCCATGCGGAGCAGGCGCACCGAGGTGTGGTACTTTATTTCCTGACCGAGCGAGAAGACCGTGACGAGCATGATCATGAGCTGGAGCACGGCCGGGATGAAGGAGTTGCCGAGATATATGCCGTAATTCATCAGCGGGTTGCCGATGGCGCGGGTTGCGATGTTGATCGGCTGCAGGAGCGGGGCGGCGGTCTCGGGATCCTGGCCTGCGGCCTGTGCGACCGACATGGCCACACCGGCCTTGGTGTAGATGGCCGTGGCCTTGAACGTCTTGAACAGCAGCGAACCGGGCACGAAATATACCATGTTGGTATAGAACGTTATCTCAGGTGCGCGTCCGGCAAGCAGGTCAGCCTGGAAATTCTCCGGTATCAGGAAGAAACCGTAGATCTTCCCCTCCTGCATGAGATGCCGGGCCTCGGTGTATGAGTTCGGGGTCTCGGTGAGATGCACCATCTGCATGCCGCCGAGAGTCTGTGTCACCTCACGCGAGAGAGAGGTGCCGTCGCGGTCGACGATGGCGGCCGGAATCCGTGTGGGCAGTCCCTCCTCGAACATCGAGGTCACGAACAGGAACATGAAGAGCGGCAGTCCGATCATGGCGACCCACAGCAGCGGACGGCGCACAATCTGCACCATCGAGCGGACCATGATGGCCCATGCCCCCGTCTTGTCTGTTGATGTCTGCCTCATAACTGATTGCAAAATTTTAGAGTCCGTTCGGGTCCGGTCTTACTTTTCAGTTCCGAGATAGATTACCGACATGCCGGGACGGAAATTGTCGATAGCCTTGGCGGGACGCGCCTTGATCTGGAACGTGCGCGCGTCGTAGTCGCCGGTAGCCTTTGTAGCCTGCCAGTTGGCATAGGTGCCGAGGTCCTTGATGTAGAACACCTCCATTACCGTGTCCTTGTCGAGCGCGGGGATGCGTACCTTGAGCTTCGAGCCGACCTTGATGTCTTTCAGCAGATTCTCGCGGACGTTGAACACGGCCCAGTGGTCACTTTTCTGGAGCGTCATGATGGGGGCGCCGGTGGCCACCAGCTCGCTGACGTGCGGATAGATGACGGTAATCTCGCCGTCGCAGGGAGCGGTGAGGTACTGGTCCTCAAGCAGGGCGTTGGCCTTGCTGACTCCGGCCTTGGCAACCTTGACCATGGCCGACGAAGCCTGCTTGTCCTCTTTCTGCGCGCCAGAGCGTGCGAGCTCGTAAGCGCTTTTCGCGGCAGCCTCGCCCGATTTCGCCACTTCATAAGCCGCCTTGGCCTCGTCGCGCTTCTGTGCGCTGACCACACCCTTCTGGAAGAGGGCTTCCATGCGGTCGTAAGTTTTCTTGGCGATTCCGGTACCGGCCTGTGCCTGTTTCCAGACATCCTCGGCCGACTGGATTATCTGCACGCGTGTGCCGGCATCGACCTTGGCGTTGGCGGCCTGAGCTGCCTGTTCCATGGCCTCGGCCTGGTCATACTGGGCATCGACGAGAGTGCTGACGATATGCACGAGCGTGTCGCCCGCCTTTACGTGCTGGCCCTCCTCGACGTAGATGTCGCGCACGCGTCCCGGGAGCTTGCCCGAGATGCGGAGCTCAGTGGCGTCGCCCTGACCCTGTACGGTGTCGGGCTGCGGCTTGATGAAGAGGAAGCCGATCACGGCAAGAGCCGCGATAACCAGCAATATGATAACGATTGTGACGATAAGGGCCTTGTCTTTCTTCGACACAGCCTCCGGGTCGTCTGCGCCGTAGGGCTGCACGGCATTCGGGTTGTTGTATTTCTGTTCCATGGCTGGATTTTTATTCTTATGGTTGTGTGAATCTGTTTAATTGCCTGCGGGTCAATTTCCGGCATTGAGTGTGCCGAGCACCTTGGAGAGATATACCTGGCAGAGGCGTATGCCGATTTCGGCGTCGATTTTCTCGGAACTTGCCTGGAGCCAGCCGGTCTGGGCGAGAATCACGTCGTTGGTGGTGAGCACACCCTCGCGGTATCCGATCTCGGCGCAGCGGAGGTTCTCCTCGGCGCTCTTCATGTTCGAGAGAGCCATGTCGTAGGTCTTGAACGCCTCCTGAAACTTGAACTTGGCCTGATTGACCTGGAGCTGCACTTTCTCCTCAAGGTCTTCGAGCAGTATGCGCTGGGCGTTGGTGGCCGATTTGGCGGCGCGATACTTGTTGTAGTTGCCGCCCCAGTGCCAGATGGGTATCGTGAGCGACGCGCCCACGCTGAAGCCGCCGCCGATTTTCTTGCTGAAGCCATCGATCACATTGGGTGTGGAGAATGTGTAGGCACCCACGATTCCGAGTTTCGGGAGCATGTCGCCGAGAGCTAATTTCTCCTGCCCCTGAAGCACGTTTATGCCTTTGCGCAGGGCCTCAAGGTCCTGACGGCGGGCGTAGACATCCTCCATGTTGTAGGCATAGTCGGGCATTTCGGTGCCGATGCCCTGCGACTCCTCGTCGGCGAGCGTCATCTGTGTGTCAACCGGCAGACCGCACGCCTGGGCGAGAGCCATGCGCGACAGCGAGAGGCCGTTGTCGACCTTGGTCTGCATGATGCGTGCCTCGTTGAGCTTGACATCGACAGAGAGCAGGTCGGCGCGGGTTGCCACCCCCTCCTCGACCATGGCGTTTACATTATAGTGGAGTGTATCGACGAGATTCACGAAACTCTCGGCGAGTTTCTGCTTGGCGCGGAGCGATACGACGGTCCAGTAAGCCTCGTCGACGGCATATACGACCTGTTGCGAAACATTGTTGCGTGTGGCGACAAGAGCCTCCTCGGCATACTTGGCTATATCGTTGAGCGCCTTGATCTGTCCGCCCATGAAGATGGGCTGGGTGAGGGTGATCGCGCCGGCGAACACGCTGCGGGTGTCGAAACTCATGGCCTCCTTGGGGATGACGGCCACCATCTCCGGAATCGGGGTACCCGTCGCCGGGTCGGTGACCGGTTTGCCGTCGAGGCCGATAAGCACATTGTAGTCATACTTGCCCGTGAGGGGGTTGAAGATCATGGTCGGGAGCTTGGCATCTTCCGACAGCAGGTTTATCTTATGCTGGTTATAGACATAAGTCGCGCCGGCGTCGATGGCCGGGAGATAAGCGGCGAAAGCCGCCTTCTTGGTGTATTCGGCACCCTTGACGGCCTCGTCGGCCATGCGGATAGACTTGCTTGACCGCAGGGCCATGTTGCGGCAGGAGTCGAGGCTCACGCCCTGGGCGTGGGCGGCCGCAGTCATCGCGCAAAGCGACAATACGATACAAGATCTGACTTTCATAAAATCGGGCAATATGGGTTGTTAGATATGATACGGGCACCCTGTTTGCAGGCCACCGTATTCATATATCTTTACAAAATTATGCGCCGAAATGTTTACAAAAACAAAAATATTCCAATCTGACCAAAATTCACCCCAAAAGACCTAAGGACATCATTGTGGTTATAGGAAGGCGCAGATGAAGACGATTAGGATGAGAACGGGGGCTATGTAGCGGATTATGAAGCGGACGGGGCGGATGAGCCATGTGTGGAGTGTGCCGTGGTTGGAGAGCTGTCCCGACAGCAGCCCTTTCGGCGCGAACCAGCCTATCCACAGGCACATGCCGAGCGACACGAGCGGAAGCATCATGTTGGTGGCGAGGGTGTCGAGGAAACTGAAAATGTTGTTGCCGAATATTGTGACATGCGACAGCGCACCCTGCGACAGCGAGCAGACCGAGCTGAATACCAGCAGCGGGAGCATGACCACGAGTACGGCCTTGACGCGCGACATGCCGAAGCGGTCGCGGATGAACGCTACAGAAACCTCCGCGATGGAGATGGTGGAGGTCAGAGCCGCAACTCCCAGCAGGAGGAAGAAGAGTATGGACCAGATGCGTGTGCCCGGCATCTGCATGAATACCTCCGGAAGAGTCACGAAAACAAGTGTGGCCCCCTCGATACCCTCATTCTGCAAGCCGAACGACATGACCGCCGGGAAGATTATTATACCCATCATCACAGCCACAAGGAGATCGAGAATAGAGACGGTCATCGCAGTCTTCGTGAGCCGTGTCTCACGCGGAAAATATGAGGCGTAGGTCACAAGTATGCCCATGCCGAGTGACAGGGAGAAGAACGCCTGTCCCAAAGCATTCAGAACGGTCCGGGAGGTAACTGCGCTCCAGTCAGGATGCAGGAAATAGCGCACACCCTCGGCCGCCTTTGGCAGAGTGAGCGACTGCACGCAGAATATGGCGAGAAGAACAAACAGCAGAGGCATCAGGATGTTCGACAGCCGCTCTATGCCCTTCTGCACGCCGCCGAGAAGCACGGCTATGTTGATGGCAATCATCAGGAACGTTGCCCACAGCGGTTCCCAGGTGGTGGTGATATACTCCTTCATACGGGTGGCGAAGACAGCCTTCATGTCGCTCCCTATGCCATCGTAAAGCTCGCCGGTGACAGACTGCCAGAGATATTCGAGCGTCCAGCCCGCCACAACCATGTAGAAGCAAAGAATCAGATAAGAGGCGAGCACGGCGAGTCCGCCTACGCTCCACCAGCCGCGGCGCGCCCCGAGATTCTTCAGGCAACCCACGGCGTCGCTCCCGCCGGCTCGGCCAATCGAGAACTCGCTGAGCATGACCGGAATGCCGAGAATGAACACGCAAGCGATATAAAGAATCAGAAACGCGGCACCGCCATTCTCCTGCGTCTCAGCCGGAAACCGCCAGATGTTGCCGAGACCGACAGCTGAACCTACTGTGGCCGCAATCAGGCCAATCTTGGAGGAGAACGTCTTATTTTTTAAAGATTTCTTTGCCATAGGCGTGTATTTGAAAGTTTTTTGGTAATTTTGCAAAAGTAGTAACTTTTTTGAATCTATGGGCACAGTCACCGCAAAAGGAGGAGGTTTTTGGCGAAAGTACCGCGATGAGTACGCCGCGCTCGTGAAGTTGGGGTTTCCGGTTCTTCTCACGCAGCTCGGTGTTATTGTCATGAGTTTCGCCGACACGCTGATGGTCGGAGCCTACGGCGTGGAGGAACTTGCCGCGTCGGCGTTCGTGAACAGCACCTTCCTTATTCCGCTGGTAATGCTCTCAGGTCTCGCGGCCGGAATCACACCGCTCGCCGGAGCACTCTTCACGCAGGGACTGCATCGTGAGACAGGCCGCATAGCACGTGCCGGTCTCCAGATAAACAGCCTTGTCGCCATCATCTTCATGGGAGTGATGGGAACCATCTATTTTTATCTTGACGGTTTCGGGCAGCCCGAGGAACTGATGCCCGTCATCCGTCCCTACTACCTCATGTTACTTGGAACATTGCTCCCGATGGCATTGTTCAACTCGTTGGCACAAACTTCAAACGGCATGACCGACACCCGCACCCCTATGTGGTGCATACTCGGTGCGATAGCGACAAACATCATAGGAAACTGGCTCCTGATATTCGGACACTGGGGCTTCCCCCGGCTCGGACTTACCGGAGCCGGAATCGCGACCGTCTGCTCACGCTGGGCCGGAGTGGTTGCGATATACTTCGTATACCGTCGCTCGGCCCGATACGAAGGGTGCCGTCAGGGGCTGTTCGCGCGTGGCAAATTAGGAGCCGAGCGTATCAAGGTCTGGAAGACATCCTATCCGGTCATGATACAGAACGGCGTGGAATGCTCCCTATGGTCTTTCGGCGCGGTGGCATGCGGCTGGTTCGGCAAGATACAGCTCGCCGCCTACCAGATTGTCAACACCATAGGACAGCTCGGCTTCATGATATACATGAGCGTCGGCATAGCCGTCTCGATACGTGTGGCCAACTTCTGCGGCCAATATGACGAGAAAGGTGCCGGGCACGCCGCCCGCGCCGGACTGCATCTCAATCTCGTGCTTGCCACGGTAGCCTCGGCCGTGATGTGGCTCTGTGCACATCCGCTCATCGGAGCATTCACGACCGACGGCAGCGTAATCGCCGCCGCCATGCTCTTCGTGGTGCCATTGGTACTTTACCAGTACCTCGATGCCGTGCAGCTAACCCTGATCAATGCCATCAGAGGTACGTCGCAGGTCAAGCCGTTGCTCTGGATTGCCCTGATCAGCTACATAATGGTCGGAGTTCCGGTCCTGCTGCTGTTCGCGAAGGTACTCGACTGGGAGGGCGTCGGCGTGTACTACAGCTTTGATTTCGCGCTGCTGGTGGCGGCGATATTGGCGGCAATAGCCTTCCGGCGCACCCGCATAGAAACCCCGATAATCTCTAAAACCTAACACCTAAAATCTAATACCTAAAACCTGAAATAAGATGCAAGATTTCTCATGGGCAGACGGGCTTGACTGCGCCGTCACGGTGTGTGACACCGATGCCGTTGTAATCTACATGAACCGCAAGTCGCGCGAGACATTCGCCCGGCATGGAGATGTGGTTGGACACAGCCTCTATGACTATCATCCCGAACATGCTTCGGCTACAATCCGCCGCCTGTTGGCAGAGGACACGAGCAACACCTACTCGATCAGCAAGAATGGTTTGAAAAAGATAATCCACCAGACACCCTGGCACCACGAGGACGGCAGTCTTGGCGGCCTTGTGGAAATCTCGATGGTTGTGCCCGAGGAGTTCCCTCACTACGTGCGCCAGTAACAGCACAGGCTTCCGGGCTGTATATTACGGCAGGGAAGGCTTAGCAATAAACAGGAAGTCTGAGCTATAAATAGACATTTACCGAATAACCCCAAAACTAAAATAATCATGAAAGAAGCAATTGCAACCAAGAACGCCCCTGCGGCAATCGGCCCCTATTCACAGGCCATCAAGACAGAGTCACTCATCTACTGTTCGGGACAGCTCCCCATCGACCCCGCCACCGGCAAGATGCCCGAGGGCGTGAAGGAACAGACCCGCCAGAGTCTCGCCAACGTGAAGGCCATCCTCGCCGAGGAGGGACTTGACATCAACAGCGTGGTGAAGACCACGGTTCTTCTTGCCGACATGAGCCTCTTCGCCGAGATGAACGAGGTGTACGGCGAGACCTTCTCGCAGCCCTTCCCGGCCCGCTCCGCCTTCGCCGTGAAGGCCCTCCCGATGGGCGCCCTCGTCGAAATCGAAGTCATCGCCACCCGCGGCTAAGTAACTACCGAATTTGTCCTTGAAAAAGGGATAGAAATCATATCAGGCATGTCGAAGCTGCGTTAGAGCGTCGGCACGGCGGTAGGCAGAGGCTGTCTAACAAGTTTAGGCAGCCTCTCTTTTGTGTGGTTCATCAACAAAAAAATAAGGCTTTCATGCTGAATTTCAGCGCGAAAGCCTTTGTCATGTCAAAG